>Ga0299913_10000038_pt1 | contig 55317 bp, 47 predicted proteins | sample RVTome_9_FD_201360 | JGI IMG/M metagenome (GOLD analysis project Ga0299913, IMG submission 201360) | Soil microbial communities from uranium-contaminated site in the Upper Colorado River Basin, Wyoming, United States - RVT155D38 (version 2) ... | reverse complement strand
GTCGATGGTCGAGTGCAACTTCACCACGCCGCGCGGGCTGAGCCTGACCGAGGACAGCTGGCGTTTCTACGACGAACAGAGCCCGGGGGGAGCCCTCATCCAACTGGGGGTCCATCACGCCGACACACTCCAGTATTTGCTCGGTCCGATCAGGGCCGTGTCCGCCCATCTGCGCCGGCTGCACACCAAAGCCGAGGTCTCCGACGCCACGATGGCGATAGTCGAGTTCGAGGACGGCGCTCTCGGCTATCTCGGATCGGGGTGGTCGTCTCCTCGGATCTACGACATGCGCATCCAGGGAACGGACTGCAACCTCTCCTATCGTCTCGATCCGAAGAACTGGGCGGAGTCACATCTCCTCGACGGTGCCGCCAGTCTCGAGGCTCAGACCGGCGAGGCCAGAGAATTCCTGGATATGCCGCAGACAGACATGTTTCGTGAGGAGTTGGAGGAATTCACCGATGCAATCCGGGGAGGATGCGACATCGAAGTGGGTCTCGAGGAAGCGGTCAAGGCCTTGGCGGTCGTGGAGGCGGCGATCGCGTCTTCGCGACAGGAGGGGCGATCGGTGGAAGTGGGGCCGTTGCTGGCCGAAGTAGCCGACTGAAAGCTTTTGCTGCTTCGACACGACCTCGGCCGCTCGTCTCATTGGGTGCTCAGCAACGACCAGAGGATGCCGATGTGATCCTGACGCTCCAGATCCCAGAGGATCGCCAGCAACTCGGCCGCAGCGTCCTTGCCCAGCCGGGGCTCTGCGGCGAGGAGAAACTTCTTGTCGACGTCCGCCTTGGTGGGCGGGTTCTCGGCCGTGCCCTTAGCCTTCTCGACCCTCCGGTGCAGCTCTCGCCCGTCGGTGAGCCGGAGCGTCAGGTCGCAACCGTTGACCGGGAGGTCTGGAACCTCGACGAGACGGACCCGTTGCTCGCCGAATTCGAGCAGTTGGTCGTCGTGGATGCGAGGGGCACGGACCCCGTCGAACCACAGCCGCTGATCGTGGAGGACGAGACTTGCCAGGTAGACGTAGGAGAGGAGGGTCTCGAAGGTGCCGACAGGTCTCGAGTACCCGCCGTGTGTCTTGAAGTCCTCACTCGATATCCCGATCTTCACCGACTCGGTTTGGCTGGAATCGACTCCATCTGACTCGATGATGTCGAAGAGTGCGGTGAGCATCGTCTGCACGGGACTTGCCCCGGGCCAGAGGCGGATGGCGATCCGCTCCAGCTCCCAGCTGGTTCCCAGGTCTTCGAGCGCGAGATCGGGTTGGCCTCCGTTGCTGTGCGTGTTGTACACACCTCCGTCCTCGTCGGTCAGGGGGCGAATCCCTCCGAGGAAGCCTTGTTCCGCCATCTGCGCCGCCAGCAGACCCGACACAGCTCCCCGAGCCTGATGAAACTTCACTGCCGGAGTACCCCATGAGAGGTAGGAGCCGGCTGACTGCGTCGCGGCCAGACCGAGGGCGTGCAGCATGGTCAGCGGGTTGAAACCCTTGATTCGGCCAACCGCAGCCGCCGCTCCGAAGGGTCCGATCACACCGGGGGAGTGCCATCCTCGGGCGCGAAAGGCCGGATAGTCCAGACCGAGGGCGATGCGGGCCATGAGCTCCATGCCGGCGATGGCCGCCACCAAGAAGTCGTGGCCCGAAGCACCTGTCTCTTCGGCGACGGTCATGGTCGGTGCGACGACCAGGGGTGTCATGTGACAATGTGCCGGGCGGTAGACGTCGCAGACGGTCATGGCCGTGATCAGGTAGGAGTTGATCAGGGTGGCGCCCGCAGGCGACAGCCGCTCCCGGCTCCCGACCACCGTCGAATTCCCGGAGCCGAACGTCAACGAGGCGGCGCGCCGCACCATCGGCGTCTCTTCGCTCAGGTCACCGGCCAGGGCGCAACCCACGGCATCGACGATGAGCGTCTTCGCCTGGACGACGGCGGATGGGGTCACGTCACGGAGGTCGAGCGCAGAGACGAACTCGGAGAGAGGGGCTTCGATGTCCGTGACCACGGGCGCTCCGGGGAGGGAAGGCTCGTATACTACCGTATACGTAGCACCATCGGCAGCGCGAGCTAGGAGTATCGGCATGGACCTTGGAATTGCGGGCAGAGGCGCTCTCGTGGTCGGAGCCAACGGGGGAATCGGGAGCGCCGTGTGTCGTGCGTTGGTTGCTGAAGGAATCGGACGCCTAGCCCTCGGTGTGAGGACCCGGGCCAACGGCGAGACACTCGCCGATGAGCTCCGTACCGACGCCGACGTCGATTTGTTCGTTGTGCAGTGTGATCTCGAAGACCCGGCAGCTCCCGAGCGTGCCGTCCAGGAGGCACAGACCCTCGGCGACATCGATATCCTCGCCCTCTGCGCCGGCTCTTATCCGAACGGCGGGCTGTGGGACGTGACCGACGATGACTGGGAACGCGGCATCACCAGCAAGCTGATGGGGTCCGCCCGCCTTATGCGGGGAGCGATCCCCGCCATGATGGAGCGAGGTTGGGGGAGAGTTGTGATCGTAGGCGGCATGCGTGGCCGGGCGCCGTCCAACGCAGCCGTCATCGGCGGTGTGGTCAACGTCGGCATCGCCAGTCTGGTGAGTGCGGTTACCAAAGAGGTGGCGGAGAGGGGGGTCACCGTCAACGCGGTGGACCCCGCCCATGTATTGACCCCACGATGGGAGAAGCGAATCGTCGCCATGGCCGAAGAGGAGGGAATTTCCCACGAGGAAGTCGTCGCCAAGATCCGTGCGTCGGCGCCGATCAAGTCGATGACACCGGCGGAGGACGTTGGTGCGCTTATCGCCTATCTGGCCTCAGACAAAGCTGGAAGCATCACGGGCAGCTCGATCGTCATCGACGGCGGGAGCTATCCCGGCCTCTACTGACCGACCGACCGGGCGTCTACAACGCCGAGGCGGCGGATCAGCGGCGCCACGTCGGGGACCGCTGCCACGTCGGTCAACTTGTTGATCGTTTCCATGAAGGTCGACTCGTCCGTGGCGTCCTCGTACTTGGCGACCACGTCGGAGATCTCCAATGGGTCCGTGGGGTCCCCTTTGGGAGCTTGTCTGAAGTCGCTTAAAACAGACCCGTCGCTGAGCTCGATCTCGGTGCGTGCCGCACTCGAGGCAAGAGCTTCGTCGGCCACGACCTCGACTTTCTCTTTGGCGAACCGATCCACATCAGAGTCCAGTCGCCGGACATCCTCGAACTGGTCTGTCCAGCAGGTTCGATCGTGGAGGATCACCGAGGTCAGGAAGCGGGCGGACAACATCGCCTTGAACTTGTCATCCCAGGCCATGGTGCCATGGGCCCTGAAGGCCTCGACCGGGATGGCGAGCCTGACCTCCTCGATGTCTCCGGGGCTGACGTCGTGCTCTGCTATCAGGTCGAACAGGGCCGACACCGTCGTCTGCAGTCCGCTGCCCGATGGCCAGCGCTTCAGGGAGATGTTCATCATCTCCCAGTGCTCCCCGAGCCGATCGGTCAGTCGTGACGGCGCGCCGCCTCCCGAGAAAATGCGCAGGATTCCACCCACTTCAGCAGCGATGACATCTTCGCCCGCCGTGTACTCATGGGCGGCGAGGGACCCGGCGAGCAAGCCGGACAGTGCGCCTCTGCTCTGATGGAACTTGATCGTCGGCGACCCCCATTGAGCCATGGTCCCGCCGGACTGGCTGCCCGCCAGCCCGAGGGCGTTGCGCATCCCGATGGCGTCGATGCCATGTATCACACCGACGGCGGCCGCTCCCCCAAAAGGACCGATGACGCCAGGGCTGTGCCATCCCGCTGCCCTGAATGCGGGAAAGTCGAGAGCCGAGCCAACCCGACATGCCGCCTCAAAGCCTGCCGCAAGGGCACTCAGCAACCGGTCCCCCGAGATGTGGCGTTGCTCCGCCACCGCCAGGGCGGGGGGGACGACCAAAGGCGAGAGGTGGCAATGGGCCGGCCTGTAGACATCGCAGAGGTTGAAGGCCGTGATCTGGTAGCTGTTGATCAGGGTGGCCCCGGCTACGGAGGAGCGTTGCTCCGAGCCCACCACCGTGGAGTCACCTGCATCACCCAAGTCGGAAGCGAGCCCTTCCATCCGACCGGTCTCGGGGCCTCCACGACCGAGGAATGCGCAAGCGAGCGCGTCGATGAGGAGGGTTACTGTTCTGTCCCGGACTTCTGGTGGGAGGGCGTCGTGGTCGACCCCTGCGAGGAAAGTCGCTAGGGACTCGGTCGGATTGGCTGTCATCGTTTGGGTTCGCGGCTGGGTTGTTGGACTGTAGGCAACAGTATACAATGCGTGGCCCCACGCTACATCAGTCGACAAGGAGAGCCTTGCCCACAGACGAGACCCCGACCTGGATCACGCATTTTCCGGGCAATTTCATGTGGTCCAATGCCACGCTCGTAACCAAAGGAATGGCGCCTTACGGCGCGGTCGCTTTGGGCGAGATTGACGAGGTCGCCGAGAGGTTGAGACGACGACAGGACGAGCCCCACGCGTGGTGGGAGGAGTGGTCCGCGATGGCCAAGCGACTGGAGTCGGTCGCTACTACGGCAGAGGCCGAGGGCAGACACCTCACTGCGGGGCACTATTTCCTGCGCGCCGGCATGTACTACTTCACCGCCGAGCGCTTCATCCCCCCGAGCGGCGAGAAGCGTCAGATGGGGGAGAAGGCAATCGAGTGCTGCACGGCGGGCATCCTGCGTCGTCATCCCAACGTAGAGCGTGTCGAGGTCCCTTATGAGTCGGGAAGCCTCCCCGCCCTCTTCATGAGTGCGGGCCCGGGCTCGGCCCCAACCATCGTCTTGTTCGACGGGCTCGACAACTGCAAAGAGATGAGTGTCCTATTCGCCGGTCTCGAGTTCGCTGCGCGAGGATGGAACACCTTGTCCATAGATGGGCCCGGTCAGGGAGAGTCGTTACGTCTACGCGGCATCTCCACCCGGTATGACTACGAGGTCGCAGGCAGCGTCGCGTATGAATATTTGGCCGCCCGCCCCGATGTCGACGCGGCGAGAGTGGCGATCATGGGCTACAGCTTCGGTGGGTACTACGCCCCGAGGATCGCAGCCTTCGAGGACCGCTACGTCGCCTGTGTCGCCTTCGGTGCGATGCACTGGGACCTCGCCGCCTGGGTGAGAGAGATCCGGGACGCCGTTGCCACTGATCCCAAGAGCAGTGCCACTTCCCATTTCCAGGTCCCATGGGTGTTTGGAGCGTCCGGTCTGGACGAGGCCATCGAGATGGCGGCCCGGTTCAACCTTGCCGATGTCGCCGAGCGCATCCAATGCCCGTTCTTGGTGGCCCACGGCGAAAACGACCGCCAGGTCCCGATCGAAGACGCCAGGAAACTCCTCGACGCGGTCGGGTCGGAGGACAAGACGTTGATTGCTTTCACTGCAGAGGACGGCGGCGCCGAGCATGTGCAGGTGGACAATCGTCAGGTCGGCGTGGACGCCATCGCCGATTGGCTGGAGCCACGGCTTCGATGAGTGGCGGCTACTTGACACGTCGCTGCGCCCTGATTGGTATCCACTGGTATCCCGACGTCGAGAGAAAAGGTGAGACCAGATGACCGGGGAGCCAGTCGACGTCCTCATCGTCGGGGCAGGCAACGCCGCCCTCTGCGCTGCCTTGTCTGCCAAGGAACAGGGCGCGAATGTGATGGTGCTCGAGTTCGCTCCGGAGGATGAGCGGGGTGGCAACTCGGCGTTCACCGCCGGTGCCATGAGAGTGGTGTACGACGGTGTGGACGACCTTCGTGAGCTCATGCCGGATCTCTCAGACGAAGAGATCTCCAGAACGGACTTCGGTAGCTACACGCGCGACGACTTCTTCGACGACATGGCGCGGGTGACCGAATACCGAGCCGACCCCGATCTCGTCGAGGTCCTCATCGACCAGAGTCATGAGACCCTCAAGTGGATGGCGTCGAATGGCGTCCGTTTCATGCCCATCTACGGCCGTCAGGCATTCGAGGTCGACGGCAAATACCGATTCTGGGGCGGACTCACCGTGGAGACTGTCGGCGGAGGTCCCGGTCTGGTCGAGTCACTCGTCGCCGCTTGTGGCCGGGCAGGTATCGAGATCGTCTACGAGACCAGGGCCACTGACCTGCTCGTCGAGAACGGTGCGGTGGTCGGCGTCAGGGTCGTGAATCAGGGTCGCACCCGTGACATCGCTGCCCGGAGGGTGATCCTGGCCTCTGGTGGCTTCGAGGCCAACACTGAATGGCGCACCAGGTATCTGGGGCCGGGTTGGGACATGGCGAAGGTGCGCGGCAGCAGATTCAATCTCGGTGACGGCATCCGGATGGCCCTCGAGATCGGGGCCAGCCCCAAAGGGCAGTGGTCCGGCGCCCACGCCGTGCAGTGGGACATGAACGCGCCCGAGTTCGGGGACCTCGCTGTGGGGGACAACTTCCAGAAACACAGCTATCCATGGGGGATCCTGGTCAACAACTGGGGCCTGAGGTTTCTCGACGAGGGTGCCGACTTCCGGAACTACACCTACGCCAAGTATGGGCGGGAGATGCTGGCCCAGCCCGGTTTGGGGGCATGGCAGGTGTTCGACACCAAGGTCGCACACCTCCTCCGCGACGAGTACAAGATCCAGCAGGTCAGCAAGGTGAAGTCGGAGACGATCAAGGGCTTGGCCGATCAGATGGACGGTATGGACGTCGAGCAGTTCGTGAAGACCATCGAGGAGTACAACGCTGCTGTTGAAGACAGTGTGTCTTTCGACCCGACCCTGAAGGACGGGCGGAGGACCCGAGGCCTGACGGTCGACAAGACCAACTGGGCGAACACCATCGACGAGCCTCCGTTCGAGGCGTATCAGGTCACATGCGGGATCACCTTCACTTTCGGCGGGTTGCGGGTGACCAGGAACGCCGAGGTCGTCGGTGGGGACGGGAACGTGATTCCGGGCCTGTTCGCCTGTGGCGAACTGGTCGGTGGTCTCTTCTACTTCAACTACCCCGGCGGCACCGGTCTCACCTCCGGGTCGGTTTTCGGTCGCATCGCCGGCCGTGAGTCGGTGAAGAACCTCGCATGAGCGATTGGATCCCCATCGAAGCCAAAGGAGGAATGAGACACTCCAACGGGCCCTCAGCGGTCCGGGCGGGAGACTTCGTCTTCCTGTCCTCGGTCAAGGGGGTCGATCCCAAGACACAGGTCTCCGATCCTGACGTCGACGAGCAGCTGCGTCAGGCAATGGCCAACATCGACGTCGTGCTGGAGGCGGCGGGATTGGACAAGGGTGACATAGTCAAGGTCACGGTGTTCCTCGAGGGCTCCGGCGAGAACCGTCGCCGACTGGATCGAGCCTGGGGCGACTACTTCGAGGCCAATCCACCGGCTCGTGCCACCGTCTCGGTAGAGAGCATCGGCGTGGAAAGTGATCCAAGCGTCGCCCTCTTCGACGTGGTGGCTTACCGGCGACAGGGCACCTGACCCCGGACGCCTGACGGAAGCCGCGTCAGGTGTGTTTGCCCCTCATGGGTGCGTCAGGGTCGCCTTCCCATCCGTAGCTCGGCGGAGACGATTCCAGAGGGGGGAGGTCCCAGGCACCCGTCGCCGGGGCCGAGTAGTTGTAGTCGTCGACTGTGACGTCGATGACGGTGGGCCGATTCGATGCGATGGCCTGGGCCACAGCCTCTGACACTTGGTCGGGCTTCTCGGCGGTAATCCCGACCGCACCCATGGCACGTGCCATCGCCGCCATGTCCGGCGTGTAGGGCTCGCCGGTGCGTCGACTGGCGAATCTGGTCGCCAATTCGCGCTCGACGCCAAAGAACCCGCGTTGTTGTCCGTAGATCGCCCCGTAGCCGGCGTTGTTCCACACCAGCCAGACGACGGGGAGATCGTTCATGACCGCCGTGGCCACCGCGTTGGAGTGCATGACGAATCCGCCATCGCCGCAGACAGCGACCACCGGATGGTCGGGGGCGGCGTACTTGGCTCCGAGTGCCCCACCGATCCCGAATCCCATGGCGGCGAACCCCCACGCCTGGAGGAATCGCCCTCTTGCGGGGGCCTTGATCTGCTGGAGGAGCCAGTTGTGATGTAGACCTACGTCGGCGAGGAGGATGGAATCGTCGGGCAGGACCTGACTCAGCTCGCCCACCACACGATCAGGTCGAAGCGGGACGGCGTCGTCGGCCTGGCGCTCGGCGATGTCATCTTCGAACTCGGAGACCCACGCGGCGGTCTCGCTCGCCCACGCCTTTCTCCGATTTGCACCGGCGTCTTTCCGTTCGCCGATCTCTGAGATGAGCTGTCGGAGGAAGGTGCGGGCGTCGGATGTGATGCCCAATTCAGGCGGGTAGTTGCGGCCGATCTCCTGTGAATCGATGTCGACATGGATGAGACGGGTCGGCGGGATCTGGTAGGTGACCCCGGGAATCCAACCGCTGGTGGAGCGGTCGTCGAAACGGGTGCCGATAGCGAGGAGCACATCGCAGTTCCGAGCCGCCCGGTTCGCCGCTAGCGTGCCGTTCCTGCCGGTGGGGCCCAGACTGAGCGTGTGGTTCTCGTCGATGGCGCCCTTTGCGAGGGGCGTAGTGATGACCGGGATCGACAAGGCTTCTGCCAGGGCTGCCAGCTCCGGTCCCGCCCCCGAGAGCAGGGTGCCGTTGCCGGCGACGATCAGCGGTCGCTCAGCGCCCGTAAGAAGCTCGGCGGCGCGACGCACGATCTCCGGATCGGCGCCGGCGCGCGTGCTGACCGCCCCCTTCCACGTCTCGGCGTCGGGAGCGTCGAGCTCGGTCTCCTCCACGAAGACGTTCAACGGGACGTCGATGTGGACCGGGCCCGGTCTGCCGCTCAGCATGAGGGCGTACGCCTGGCGCATCGTCTGTGGCACCATCTCGGCCCGGAAAGCCTGGTAGCTGCGCTTCACGTAGGGCCTGACCACCGAGCTGAAGTCCCCCTGGAAGTACCTTCCAGTTTCCTGGAATGGGCCCCTGTTGAAATGTTGTGTGGGCACGTTCCCCGTGATGGCCAGAAAGGCTGAGGAGTCCTGGAAGGCCGAAGCCAGCGCCATCACCAGGTTGACCGAGCCGGGGCCACATGACGTGTAGGTTGCCACAGGGTTGCCGGTGACCCGGAAGTAGGCGTCGGCCATGAACCCGGCAACACTCTCGTCGTGGGTGGTGACCGTGGTGATGTCGTCGCGCCGGTCGTAGGCGGCGTCGAGGAACCCGAGAACGCCGTGTCCGCACACACCGAACAGGTAGGGAACCCTCTGTCTGATGAGGTATTCGAGAATGATCTCGGCGCCGGTGTTGGTCATCCCTCTTCCTTGGCTAGCTGCAGGCGTGTAGAGGCTCAGTCGAGCGGTATCGGCCCGTCGTACTCCAGAATGTACAGACCTCCCTTGGCGCGGTCTCCGGCGTAGATGTAGCCACGGTCGTCGACGAACACATCGCTGATACGTGAACCACGTTGCCCCTCCGGAGTCTCGGGGAGGAACGCAGCTATCTCCTTAGGGGTAAACGGGTCCCGGATGTCGTAGACCCTCAGACCGGCACTGAACCAGGTGGCCACCGCGGTGTTGGTGAGCTGTGCGCTCCCCGGCAGGGGTTCGTTCTCGTGCAGGTTGTGGGCGCCTATCCGGCCTCCGATGCGATGGAGCTCGTCGAAGCCATCCGGCACGGGGAAGCTCGAAAGCATCACGACATTTGTCTCGTCTCGGATGTCCATGATCCAGTAGCGCTTCGGCCAATCCGTCCCCTCGTCACCGGTGGCCTCGTCCGACACGACGGCGATGCCACGATCGAAGAGAGGGACAATGGTGTGGGTGAACCCGGGCAGCGGCGGGTGATAGTCGAGCCTGCTGATGAACTGCGGGTTCGACTTGTCACTGATGTCGAGGATGATGAAGCCGGCGTCGATGTAGCCCAGATAGGCCCGATCCGGGCGCTGTGGATACACCATCGTGTGGTGGACCCGGAAGCCGAAGTCGTGGTCGACGTGGCGGACGTAGTCCTCGGCATCGCCCTTTCGCTGGCCGGGCAGCCACCAACGGCTCACTTCCACAGGGTGTGCCGCATCCTCCAGGTCGAGGATCATGTAGAACTGATGGTCCTTCGAGTTCTGTTTCGGCTCGAAGTCTGCGGAACCGGTCGATATGTGGGCATAGCGCCCGTCCATGAACGACACCCGGTGCACACCCTTGGAGTGGGGACCGGACGTGTCGTAGAAGGCGATCTCCCGCGGCTGGGCCGGCTCACTCACGTCGTACACGTGGAAGCCGGCCGGTTGGATGCCGAATTTCTCGGTCTGTTTGGCCACCAGCAGGATGTCGCCGTTGAGGGCCAACGAGTTGGCCCTCACGTCGGCGTGCTCCGTGGGGAGCTGGAATAGGACTTCGGGCTGGGTTGGATCGGAGACGTCCAGTACCGAGAAGGCGCCCGGTGACCGGTCGTTGGCCGCATACAGATAGCGACGGTCGTCGACGATCTTCATCGCGAGGCCCTCCCCGACGTTGGGATAGCCGTTCAGCGCGTGATGTCCGAGGAGTCGTAGGTTCTCTTCTATCCGCACGGGGGGCAGGGACATGCTTTGTTACCCTCTCTGATCAGGTCTGCGTAACTGCGCGTTTTCTCGCTGGAACCAGTTCCGCATGCGAGAGTATACAGAGCAGGGGAGACCCGCAAGGTGACCCGGTCTACGGAATGACGGATGGAAACAACCTACGAAAAGCTTCGTGAAGGAATCGTCTCTGGTGAGTATCCGCCGGGGACTCATCTGGTGGAGACAGCATTGGCTGAGACCCTGGGTGTCAGCCGTACCCCTATACGAGAGGCTCTCAGCCGGCTCCAACAGGACGGTCTGGTGGAGCGGGGGAGTCGCGGCCTTCAGGTTCGTCAACGCAGCTCGGCCGAGATCCTAGAGATCTTCGAGGTTCGAATCGTCCTCGAGGGCACCGCGGGCAAACTCGCCGCCGAGAGGCACACCGAGGTCGACCGGATACGCATCCAGGGGCATCTGGCGAAGCTAGAGGCGAATCAAGGGTCTGCGCCCTCGGTGCTTGCTGGGATCAACCGCGAATTCCACAGATCGATCTGGTACGCCAGCCACAACAGGGCGCTGATCGACATGCTGGAGCGGCTCTCGGTCCATCTCTTCCGGTATCCGTTCACCACCTATGAGGCGACAGGTCGGGCGGAGAGCTCACTGCTGGAGCACACCGAGCTGGCGGAGGCAATCATCGATCGGGACGGCGAAAAGGCTTCCCGGCTGGCCTCACATCACATGACGGTCGCCCGCAACATCAGACTGGAGATGTGGAGCCAAAACCCGTCCCTGATGCAGGACGAGACCGAAGGCGTTTAGACGGCCCTCTCGTCCTCTGTCCGGAAATTGCGCACCGTGGTTGCCCAGACTCCGATGGCGGCGGCATAGAAGATCGGCACCATGCCTCCGAGCGTCAGGGCCGCGCTCACTCCCAGCAGCCCGCTCAGCCAGCCCATCTGTAGGTCACCGAGAGCGGGCCCTCCTTGGGCAGACATGCTGTATAAGGCGCCTACCCGTCCCATAAGTCGGTCGGGGGTGGCCAGCAGTACCCCGGCGTGTCGCAATGTGGTGCAAAGGGCATCGCAGATTCCAAGACCGGCGGCTGCGGCGAGGGCCATGACGAGTGAGTTGCTCTGGGCGAGCAGTATTGCCGAGACCCCGTAGCCCATTGTCCCGGCCACGATGAGGCGTCCCGCAGGAGCGGAGAGGGCCACCAGCCGATAGACGACCACTCCTCCAACCAGGGCTCCCAGCGGGGGCGCCGCGGCGAGCAGACCGTACCCGGCAGGGCCGACCTCGAGCACCTCCACGGTCAAAGCTGGCAACACCACGCGGTAGGCGGCGAAGATCATTGCGGCGAGGTCGAGACCGAGGAGGTGGAGGATCAACGGGCGATCCTTCACAAATCGGGCTCCCTCCCGGATGCTGGAGACGAAGTTCATCGCACTCGGGTCGGGTTGGACATGTGGGATGCGTAGGAACGCCACTATCACGATCAGGGCGAGGAAGCTCGCGGCGTCGACGGAGTACATGAGCCCGGGACCGCCCACCGCGATGAACAGTCCACCTAGGGCGGGCCCCACCAGCTTGCTGATCTCTGCGACTGGGTTCATCAGCGCCACCCCTCTCACCAAGTCTTCGGGAGGGAGGAGTGCGGGGAGAACCGCTCGACGAACCGGCCGGTCGAAGGCGGCCGCAGCAGTGTTGACGAGAACGGCCAGCAGGATGTGCCACGGCTCGACGACACCGGCGAGGGTGACTAGGGCCACGGCGAGACTGGCCAGCATGGAGACGCCCTGACTGACCTGGAGGAGTCTCTTGCGGTCCAGGCGGTCGGCGAAGTAGCCCCCGATGGGCGACAGCAGGAAGATGGCGATCCCTTGCGCCGCCCCGACCAGCCCGACCTGAAGCGTTGAGCCGGTCAGCTCGTACATGTGGTAGAGCATGACGACGAGCGTGCCGTGTGTCCCGATCTGGGAGATCACGACTCCAATCAGGTACCAGCGATAGTCGCGATGCTTCAGAACCTCGGGGAATCGCGGTCTCAGGTTCATGGGTGGGGTGTCGGGTTCGTCTCTCGCAGTGTCATGGGTTCAAGAGTGGAGCCGTGCCTTGCGGCACGGCTCCACTCGGACTCATGGGTTGTGATGGTTGTCTCTAGTTGTCGAGGGCGAGCATCTCGTCTACGTACCGGTTGGCCAGGTCTTCTGCCGGCTCATCGGTTCCGGCGACTGTCAGCTCGTCCAACAGCTCCTTGAGGAGGGTGCCGACCTGTAGCGTCGTGGTCCCTGGCGGGATCTGCTGCTCGATCGTCTGGAACTCGTCACTGATCTCCCCGGTGAAGTAGGCCAGTCTCTCGGCCATCTCCTCGGACTCCATCAGGTTGTACGACCTGATCGGCGAGGACAGCAGCTCGGTGAATCTCGGGATCACCTGCTCCGGCTCACTCATGTATCGGAGGACGAGGCCCGCCTCGCACTTGTTCGGGGTGTCGGTGACGATCGACAGCCCGCGGGGTACAGCCATGCTCTCTCCGCCCTCATTGACCGGGAGCGGGAACGTGCCGAAGTCCTCTCCGTAGATGAACCCGGCCTCCTGGAAGCTGATGCCACCGTTGGCACCCTCATCGAGAAGGGGGAGGTCGTCGCGGATGAAGGCACCCTGGGACTCGTCCTGGTCGCCGACCATGAACGTCGGGTTGACGATGCCTTCGTCGTATAGCTCGCGAAGCCACTCGATCATCTCGAGACCCTCAGGGGTCCTCAGATCGGGCACATTGCCTTCGTCACCGATGAAGGGCACACCGAAGCCGTAGGACCAATAGAACATGCGGTCCGGGCTGGTGCCACCGGTGCCGAAGTACTCGGAGAGGCCAGGGAAGGCCTCCTGGAGCACCAGGGCTGCGTCGGTGATGTCGTGCCAGGTCTCGAGAGGGATCTCGATGCCTGCTTCCTCGATCATGTCGATGTTGTAGTAGATCAGGTCGTTACCGCCCTTGTTGGCCATGTGATAGATCTGGCCATCGAAGGTGCCGTCCGTCCAGGTGACTGGGAACACGTCGGCGTACAACTCGGGGTCCTCTTCCTCCCATTGGGCGACCACGTCGTCCATGGGCTGGATCACGTCGGCTTCGATGTAAGCGGGGACCGTGTTGGTGTCGATCTCGATGATGTCCGGAAGGGGCTCGCCGGCCTCCCGCATCTGCAGCGTGAGCGGCAGGATGTCGTCACCACGGATGTCGGAGCTCACCGTGATGTTGTGCTCGTCCTGCAGCGACGCAAAGGCGTCTGGCGGGATGGTCTCCCCGTTGAACCAGAATGTGATGTCGACCGATTCGGCGTCGGGGCCTCCGCAGGCGAGTGCCTCGCCATCGCCGGCCACCGTGGTCCCGTCTCCTTCGGCGGTCGTGGTATCGGTGGTGTCTCCTCCGCATGCAGCGACGATCAACATGATCACCGCCAGCAAGGCGACTACAGACCTTCGACTGCTCTTCGTCGAGAGTTGCCTCTCTCTCAATTTTCTCCTCCTCGTTCTACGAACTCACCGTGGGGCGGCGAGCCTGCTCAGTCGTCCGACGCACGAGGCATTGGGCGCTGTAGGCAACAGTATACAGAAGCATCGGCCAGGGGTGCAGGAGGAGCGATATTTGGGCGGGCGCCGGTCCAGCGCTGTGCGGGTTACTTGCTCGACCCGGAGGTGAGCCCGCTCACGATGTACTTCTCGATCCTTAGATAGACGAACACGAATGGCAGAAGGGTGAGGATGGCGAAGGCGGCCTGGCCCGGGTTGTTGGCCAAGCCGGTGCCGGTGGTTATTAGGAACAGCTCGTATGGGAGGGTTCTCGCCGCGGTGCTCCTGGTCAGCGCGAGCACGAGGTCGAACTCGTTCCAGGCCTCTCTGAAGGCGAGCACCCCGATGGTGAAGAGGGCGGGGACGGCCAGCGGGAGCACGATGTAGCGGATCCGCTGGAGGAAGCTGGTCCCGTCGACATTGCCGGCCTCCTCGATATCCCGGGGGATCTGTTGGATGAAGCCGACAAGCAGCCAGACCGCCAGGGGAAGGATCGTCCCGGTGAAGACGACGATGAGAGTCAGCCGATTGTCGAGGGCACCCACCGCGATGGCGAGACGGTAGAGCGGGACCATGAGGCCGAGACCTGGGATCAGCCGGGGGAGGAAGGTGAACAAAAGGAGCAGGTGACGCCCTCTGAACCTGTACCTGGCGAAGGCATAGGCAGCCGGCACGGCGATCAGCAGAGTCAGCAGGGAAGTGCCGAATCCCACGATGACGCTGTTCAAGAACGCTTCCCTGAACCCGGGTCTGGTGATCACGTCCTGGTAGGCCTGGAGTGTCGGGTCTGCGGGGATCAGTCCCGGGTCTGCGAACACGGCGCCCCTGGTCTTGAGTGAGATCGACAGCGTGATAAGCACAGGCCCGACGGTCCAGATCGCTAGACAGGTGAGCGGAACCCATACCCATATCTTCTTCAGGTAGTAGAGCAGAGTCTTCGGTCTCTTCTTGACTGGAACCTCGGCACGGTTCCGATCGGTTGGTATTTCAACTGCCATCAGGAGTCTCCGATGTCGAACCGGCGGCCCATCATGAAGTAGATCAACGTCAGCAGGGCGTTGAGCGCGAGGACCACCACCACGATCGCCAGTGCCGGGTACGTGTCGAAATTGCGGAAGGCTGTCTCGTAGAGGATGACGGGGAGGGTTCGAGTTGCACCGAGCGGGCCGCCACCGGTCAACGCCAGGACCACACCGAGAGCCGTCAGTGTCGAGTAGCTGAACCAGATGGTGGCCAGCACCAGCTGTGGGGTGACCAGCGGCAACGAGATCTTCCAGGCGCGGGTCCAGCCCGAGGCGCCGTCGACGTCAGCGGCGTCGAGGAGAGTCGGATCGACGGTCTGCAGACCGCCGAGGATCAGGAGGACCGCCAGTGGGAGATCGGTCCACACCTGGGCGACCACGACGACGAACATCGCCCAGGTCGGGTTGATAAACCAGCCGACGTTCTCGACGCCGAAGAGGGCCAGCAGGCGGCTCACCCAGCCGAAGTCCTCGTTGAACAAGAGACGGAACATGACCGCCGCCGCCACTCCGGAGACCACATACGGGAGGATGGTGATCCCGCGGAGGAAGCGGAGACCGCCGAGCGCCTTGTTGAGTGCGAACGCGAACACCGTCGCCAGCGACATCCCGATGACGAGACACCCGCCGACGAACACCGCCGTCCTGTTGATCGACCACAAGAAGTCCGGGTCGGTGAACAGATCTATGTAGTGCTGGAGGCCGACGAAATGAGGCTCGCCACCGATCGTCTCGGTGTCGAAGAGGCTTCCCCAACTCGCGTACATGGCCGGGAAAGCCAGCAGCACGAGGACCATGAGAACCGCGGGAAGCGCCAGCAGGTACGGCGTGAGCTTGTGATGACCTATGAGGCTGTTTTGGTCGGGGCCTGATTGCCCACGCGCACGCCGCAATGTCCCCTTGCGGGGAGGCCTTGGGTCGGTGGGAGCCACTGCCCTCTCCTCCTGGGCGGTGTCAGTCATGTGCCAACTACGGCCTTGTTCTCGTTCTTGGTTCGATTGCCTCGGAGAGCCTGGAGCTCAGCCGCGGGGGGTCGGGGTCAGACGTCTTGGATGTCACGGGTTCAAGTGAGCTCCTCACGCACCTTCAGCCAAGCCTCGATGCCGGCCTCGGCCATCTTCTCATCGGTCCCGTCCTTGCCCCCGGCGATTCCGATGGCGCCGACGATCTCGCCGTCGGCCTGGAGCAGGACCCCGCCACCGGAGATGTAGATCTCACCGGCGAACATTCCGAGGAGCCCGTGATACCTGGTGGGCTTGGTTTCGATCATGTGGAGGACGTCGTGGGTGTTCTGGCCAAGCGTGATCGCTGCCAGCGCTTTGCCTTTGGCCATCCGATCCCGGTTGGGCAGCGCACCGTCGAGCTGGTCGAGTGAGACCAGCCGGCCGGAGGCGTCGACCACGGCGATCGCCGGCTTCATCCCGAGCTCGACGGCCTTCTCGGCCGCGGTGTCGATCAAGACGCGTGCTTCTCTGCGGGTCAGGGACATCTTCAGATCCTCCAGGTCTCAGCCGATTCCAGGTAAGGCGATATAAGCATACGAATGTATACACGGTCAACAAGCCACGGCATGGACGGATCGCACCCAGCTCAGGGCGATGAGTGCGTCTCGCCCTCGACGAACCGTATCGCGTCGATCGCTGCCCTGTGGGCGAAAGTCATGCCGATACCCAGGGTGGCGCCGGGCCCCGGGTAGCCGTCCCCGGTCCAGAAGGCGGAAGCGTTCCCCACCGCATACCAGCCGGGGCGAGGCCGTCCGTCGGTGGCGACGACCTGCCCGTCCCTGGTGGTGACCGGGCCTCCTTTGGTGCCGACCGACCCGCTCATCACCCTGGCCGCATAGAAGGGAGATCGTTCGATGGTCCCGAGGTTGGGGCCCCGCTTCAGCCGAGGGTCTCCGTAGTAGCGGTCGTAGCTGTTGTCGCCCCGCCCGAAGTCCGGGTCGCTCCCGGAACCGCAGATGTCGTTCCAGCGGTGGACGGTGGCGGCTAGAGCGGTCGGCTCGATCCCCAAGCGGGTTGCGAGACCTTCCACAGTTGTGTCCGTCTCGACATGCGACGGCGGGGGTCCGTTTGCCGACAACCCTGGGAACGAGTACTTCGATCGGAACTGCTCGTCGAAGACCAGCCATGCGTCCCGATTGGGAAACAGACCATCGACTTCGAGGTGCATGGCCTTGACGAACTCGTGATAGGGGGCTGCCTCGTCGACAAAGCGAGCGCCCGCCTGGTTCACGACGATCTGATGGGGGACACCTCGCTCCCGGACGAGAGCGCGCGGATAGGGGGTTCCCGCGATTTCCTCGTCGGGTACTGTCACTACCGGCATCCACCATCCCTCAGCGAGGTTGTCGACTGCCAGCCCGGTGTCGAGGGCGAGCTGGAGGGCCACCCCCGTGTTGGTCGGGGCCGCGGCGGTCGCCGACAATGTTTGTGGGAGGAACGAAGCCACCATGTCGGGGTCGGCATCGAAGCCGCCTGTGGCCAGGATCAGCGCCTGAGCTGAAATCGTGGTCTGGATTTCGTCTCCGGCAACCCGAGCTCTGATCGGGGATGGGCCGGCGTCCACGTCGATCAGGGCAGCACCCTTGGTCAGTCTCGCCCCGGCGCGGACCGCCCCGTCGACGAGGGAGGCGACCAGGCTGGCGCCGTTGGTGAGGATACGCCCCCGCCGACGCTCCTCGATGAGGTCCCAGTCGAATTGGGCGGGGTAACGCCATTGCTCCCACTCGGCGTGTGTGATTGGGAGGTATCCGGGAGGAAGGAGGACGTCGCTCGCCTCGGAGATGAGATCGTTCAGGTCGATCGGAGCCGCGTCGTGCGCCCTACCCCCCGGGGACCAGCCCGAAAGGTGAGGATGGTAGTCGGGATAGTTGTGGCAGGGGACGAAGCGATGACGGGTGTTGCTCTCGACGAACCTGGACATCGGCCGTGCCCCCTCGACGAAAGCCTCGATCATGGTGAGGTGATCGTTTCCGAAGACCGCCGTCAGGTACTCGATCGCAGCCTCTGCGCTGTCGTCGGCACCCGCACCAGGTGGTAGCCACACCCGGCCACCGCTGATGGCAGAGGTGCCTCCCCACCGCCCTGCCGACTCGACGACCAACACCGAGAGACCGGAACTCGCCGCGGTCAGGGCTGCGGTCAGCCCGGCTGCGCCGCTTCCGGCGACGAGGACGTCTACCTCTGACGACAGGGAGCCGGTGAGCGATGCGTCCGAGGTTTGGTGGGCAGGCCCGCTCGAGATCGGGCCGAGGTCACCCTCCACCTGGGGCCCGCAGGTTCATGACCACCAGCCGCGGGTCGGTCATGTCGTGGACCGCATACCTTGGTCCTTCCACCCCGTGTCCGCTCTCCTTCACACCACCGTAAGGCATCAGGTCGGCGTGATAACTCGATGTGTCGTTGATGATCACTCCGCCGGCCTCGAGACGACGCACTGCGTCGAACGCCCGGTCGACGTCCTGGGTGAAGAAGCCGACCTGGAGCCCGTACTGCCCTGAGTTGGCTACCTCGATCGCCTCATTCGTCGAGTTCACCTGTATCAGTGAGACAATCGGGGCAAATGCCTCCTCCGTGACCAGCGGTGAGTCGTCGCTGGGGGAGATCACGAGAGTCGGCTGCAAGACGGCGCCGTCCAGGTCTCCGCCAACAACCGTGGTGCCTGCCTCCCTCGCCTCCTCGATCCAGGTGTGCGCCCGCGCTGCCGCATCGGGCGAGATCAGCGGCCCGATGTCCGAGTCGGGGCTCCTCGGGTCGCCTGCCTTGAGTGAGGCCACCTTCGTCGCCAGCAGCTCGCCGAGCTCGTCGAAGACGGAACGGTCGGCCAGGATCCTCTGGACACTGGTGCAGACCTGGCCCGACTTCCGGTAGCCGGCGCGGCCGACGAGATCGGTGACCAGCTCGAGGTCGGCGTCGGCGGCGACGACGGAGACGCTGTTCGAGCCGAGTTCGAGGTGGGTCCTGGCCAGCCCCGAGTTCTTTCGGATGTCCCGGCCAACCGCGGTAGAGCCGGTGAAGGTCACGAACCGCACGTCGGGGTGGCTCACCAGCGGGGTGCCAATCCTGGCGCCGGGCCCGGGCAGCACGGACAGGTAGCCAGCCGGCAGGCCGGCGTCATTCAGGGCACGGGTCAGGGCGATGGCGGACAGCGGTGTCACACCTGCAGGTTTCAGGACCACGCCGTTGCCGGCAGCTATCGCCGGGCCGACTTTGTGGGCGACCGTGCTCAATGGCGCGTTGAAGGGTGAGATTGCCGCCACCACTCCCACCGGGACCCGGATGGTGAAGGCGATGCGGTTCTCGCTGCCTGGGGTGGCCGCCACCGGAACCTCTTCGCCCGCGATGCGTATTGCCTCCCCGGCGCTCAGCCTGAGGATGCTGGCGGCCCGTTTCAACTCCCCGGCGGCGTCGGCCGGAGTGAACCCGGTCTCGGCAACGTAGTCGGCCTCGATCTCTTCAGCCCGCTCGTCGAGGAGCGCTGCCCCGCCGTTGAGGATCTCCTCCCGCCGCGCCTGGGGCAACGGCCGTCGCGAGGCCTCCACGGCAGAAGCAACCGCAGCCTCGACGTGGCTTTCGGTGGCGAGCTCGAGCTCCGCCACGGGCTCGCGGGTGTACTTGTCGTAGACGGTTAAGCCCTCGTCGGACTCGGCCCACCCACCTCGGATGAATATCCCTGTCGTCTTCTGGGCTGTCATTCGGCGAGCTCTGACATCCGAGCCGAGAGCTCGTCGGCGGGATTCAGGATGTAAACCCCACCGTTGACGCGATCGGTGGCAAAGATCGTGTGGTCTTCCGATACGTAGACATCGTTGATCTGGGCCGCCGCCTGCCCTGGTGGGCACTCCGGTATCCAGTGCGCGACGTCGACGGGTAAGTCGGCGTCGGTCAAGTCGTAGACACGGAGGCCCGCGTTGAAGTAGGTGACGAACATCAACTGCTGGCTTCGATAGCTGCCTGGACGGTTTTCGTGCAAGTTGTGGGCGCCGAAGCGGAGCCCGCGTTCACAAAAATCTCCTTCGGGGACGGGGCAGATGGAGCGTACCAACGGGTTGGCCTCGTCGCTAACGTCAACGACGCGGACCATGCGCGGGCCCTCCACGCAGTTGTCTTGGGTAGCCTCGTCGGTCACCACCACCAGGTCCCGGTCCGGGAGCGGCAGACAGGTGTGGGTGTTCCCGCCCTCGTCCCAGTTGATCCGGGAGATGGTGCTGGGCGACGTCGGGTCGCTGATGTCGACGATCACCATCCCGCTGTCCCACATCCCGACATACGCTCGGTCGCCGTGGACTAAGGCGTGGTGGACGATGCGCTCCTCGTCAGCGGGCCAGTCGGGAGTCTCCCCTCCCTCGGCCCACATGCCCGGCAGCCACCAACGCCCGATCTCACTAGGATCACTGGGGTCGGAGACGTCGACGATGAACCAGATGCGCCCGGTGTACCCCGGAGGGGTGGCCGATATATAGACGCGGTCGCCACCTTCGTAGACGATCCGGTGGACGCCTTCGCCGCCGGTGTCGAAGAAACCGACCCGCTGCGGGTCTGTGGGATCGGCGAGGTCGTAGATCGCCATGCCGACTGGGGCCGGTCCCTTGCTCCGGAACAGCTCGTGGTTGACCATGAGCAGTCCGTCGGCGACCTGGACCTTGTGACTGTGTGATCCCGGGGCGGCATCCCACTGTCTCAGGACCCGCGGGTCGGTCGGGTCGGAGATGTCCAGGATCGAGGTGGCCTTGCCGGTGGGGCCGAAGTGGGCTACGTAGAGGGTGTCCCCGAACGGCATGACCTGCATGCCATCACCGTGCCCGTCGAGGTCGGAATGGCCGACGAGTTCAAAGCCGTCGATGTCGGCTGAATGCATGTCTACTCATCCTTCACGTGATCTGCAGTCTTGTCCTCGACTGTATACAGTCACCGACGGCACGTCATCAAACTGCCGGGGGCGACGATGACATTTGTAGTCGGGAGTACATGATCGGTGGCGACTGACCCGCCCATTCTGTGGCTTTCCCGGGGCGCTGTAGGGGTTCCGGCGTGACGGATTCGACAGTCGCGTCCCAACCCAGCTTGGCGGCCCTTCTCGCCGTGGGCGTTGTGGCCGGGTTGCTGAGCGGTGTCCTTGGGGTGGGCGGGGGCATCATCATGGTCCCGCTCCTCACCGGATTTCTCGCCCTCGACCAGCATCGGGCGCACGCTCACTCCTTGGCGGCGATCGTCCTGATCGCCTTGTCGGCGGCGACCGGTTTCGCGGTAGCGGGGGAGATCGACCCTGCCGTGGGATTGGCCCTCGGTCTGGGAGGGATCGTGGGATCCACCGCCGGTGCCCATTTGATGCACATGTTGTCACCCCGGGCCTTGAGGGCCGTCTTCGGTCTCATAATGATCGCCACCGGGGTCCGCATGTTCTGGGGTGGGGTCTCCGAATCTGGCGCCGACGCCGACCTCGGGACAATCGCCGGCCTGGCCATCGCCGTTGGGATCGGGCTCGTCGCCGGTGTGGCCTCCGGTATCGCCGGGATCGGGGGAGGGGTGATCATGGTCCCCGCCATGGTCTTTCTCCTCGGAATGGACCAACAACTCGCCGAGGGGACCTCGCTGATGGCCATCTTGTTCACCGCGGTGGCGGGGACCCGGGTCAACCTACACAAAGGATGGGTCGATCTCCGTCAGGCCACGCTGATCGGGTTGGGGGGTGTCATCTCGGCGCTGGTCGGTGTCCGATTCGCTCTCGGGCTCTCGTCGGAGACCCTCACACGGGTCTTCGGAGTCTTCGTGGCGCTGGTCGGACTGCGCATGATCATGAATCTTGTCCACGAACCAAGAAGGGTGCCGGAGTCACCATGACTGATGTGTTGTCGACGAACAGTTTCAGTCGAGTAGGAAAGTAGTGATCGATGGATGTGTTCGACCTGTATGCCGAGCAAGAGTTCTCACCTAAGGAGCGGATCGAGAAGATCCTCGGCGAGTATTCCGATGGTGACGTGACCGTTGCCTGCTGGGAGCCCGGTCAGCAGAGCAGCGACCACGCCCATCCCGAGGCCGTCGAGATCTATATGTGTCTGCAGGGTGGCGGCAGCATGAGGACGGACACGGGGACCGTCGAGATCGTGCCCGGGTCATTTGTGGTTCATCCCCGTGGCGAGTTCAAGCAATTCACCAATGGGCCGGAGAGAACCCTGTTGTTCCGGGTCCGATACGGGCCCGACGTCCGAATGGTCGCCCGCGACGTAGGCGGATAGTTGGCCGATGACTGTGAGTGAAGAGGAGCGGTTCTCATGAGCAAGATCGTGGTTGGAGTCGACGGATCCCAGGAGTCGGCGCGTGCCCTTTCTTGGGCCGCCGACGAGGCGAGACTCCGGGGTTTGCAGCTCGAGGTGGTCTATGCGTTCGACCACCAGCCCGAATGGCTTCGATTCGGCCCTCCTCCCTCCCTCGAGGGTCTGGCCATGGAGGGCATCGAGCGGAGCCAAGCCCAAGCGGGCGCCCGGTCGGCTGAGGAGATGGCCAGGGAGCATGCCGACGCACTCGTCAGGTCGATGCTGGCCGACAACGTCGGCGGCGAGGTCGAGGTGCGACGCACTGTGGCAGACGAGCACAAGCCCGCTCCGTACCTGGTCGAGCGATCCAAGGATGCCGACCTCCTCGTGGTGGGCTCCCGTGGCCGGGGCTCGGTCGGGAGCATGCTGTTGGGGTCGGTCAGCACTCACTGCGTCCATCACGCGGAATGCCCGGTGGTCGTCATCAAGTAGGCGGACATGTGAGTCACTTCGCTCGTAGGCGAGAGGTCCGTACGATCCGGGTGTGAAGTCACCTTTCGACTACGTCGACACCCTGGCGCAGGCACTTGATTCAGATGACTACGAGACTGCGGCGGAGGTGATGGCGGAGGAGGTCATCTACACCGTCGGCGACCGAGTTCTGTATGGGCCCGAGAAAATCGTCGCCAGCTACCGGGAGGCCTCTGAGATGGCCCGTCGTCTCTTCGACGAGGTGGGCTACGACCACGTGGTCTATCCGACCGAGGACCCGAACACGTTCCGGGTCAGCTACTCGGACATCCTCACGGTTGGTGGGGAGACCCTCGCGCACATGGCGGAGCAGCACGTGAGCGTGGCCCCCGGGGCCGGCGTGGTGAACATCGTCAACGTCGACGTGCCCGGAGAGCATGAGAAAGTGGACGAGTTCCTCGCCCGTCACGGTATCAGCCGAGAGGGCCGAGCAGGAGATAGGAGCCTTCCTTGATCAAGTGGTCGGGCATGCGGTGCGTCGGACGCGCGCCTGGAACCAGGTGCGGTAGTGGGGGAGAGGCCCGGTGGTTGTTGGGGGTTTTGGCGTCTGGTGGTCAGATCAAACAGGCTTTCAAACCTGATGACCCTTCCGGTCGTTTCCGGCTCGGGAACGCCACCAACGCAAATCGTTCGATCAACCTCTCTTAACATGGACTCGTGCGTTCGTCGCGCCATGATGAGTCGGGGCATGCCGACCTGAGGTTGGAAGCCGGCCGCCCCGAGGCGGCGTGGCCTGTCTGGTCCTCGTTGGCAGCCGTCTGGTCTTTGGTCTACGGAGCGCTCGGTCTCTTCTGGGCTCTGGGTGGCCGGGGATTTCCCCTCGGACGGGCCAACGACCCCAGCGCCGCTTTGAGCGTCTTCGGGGAGGCTCGCGCCGACGTCGGTGGGCCGGTGATCGCCGTCCTGGGCCTCCTGGGGGTGGTGGTGGCGGTGGCCATGACCCGCCCCCGGGGACGGGGGATCGTCTCAACCGCCCTCGTTGGTTTCGCCTGGGTCGTAGCCGCCGGGTTGATCCTGGTCGTCCCTGACTACCGGCCCCTCCTGGGTCTGGCCTACGCGCCGATCGTCGTGGTGGGTGAGCTTTTCAACTGGCCCCCCGACGTCAGCCTTCGAGATGTCCTTCCCTGGCCGGTGTTGAACCAGGTCCTGTGTATGGCCGGGGGTGTCCTCTGGGCCGGGACCGCCGTCGCCTACCGACGCCGAACCCGAGGAGTCTGCGCACGCTGCGGGCGCTCCGATGAGCCGGCACAATGGACGGCTCCCGAGTCCGCCGCCAGATGGGGCAAATGGGCCACCCTCGTTGCGGTAGCCATCCCCCTCATCTACGCCGCGACCCGTTATGCCTGGGCACTCGGAATCCCCGTGGGGATCACCGAGGAGTTCCTCCGGGAGGGTCAGTCCATCGGTCTGTGGTGGGCCGGAGCGGCGCTGGCCACCCTGGCGGTCGGCGGAGCCCTCCTCACCCTGGGCCTGATCCGGCCGTGGGGGGAGACCTTCCCTCGGTGGATCCCGATCGTCGGGGGACGGCGCGTGCCGCCTCGATTAGCCATCATCCCGGCGAGCCTCGTGTCGGTCCTGGTGACTTCAGCCGGCCTGATGTTCATCCGGCTCGTCATCACCGGCGGGCTGGCCGAGACCTTCGCCTTTGCTGAAGATGTCGGGTGGGCCGCGCTGGGCCCCGAGCTGCTGTGGCCGCTATGGGGTGCGGCGCTGGCCGCGGCGACACTCGCCTACCACTACCGCAGACGGAGCCGGTGCGAGCACTGCGGCAGGCTCTAGAAAAGATTCGTGGGGCATGTCGACCGGCGTCGAGCCACCCATGGGCGGGCGGCTCCTGGAGGCTCCATTTTCAAGCTTGACTCGGTATGTGCCGATGCACCCGAGACCGGCCATGAGTGAGACGGCTCATCAACGAGGCTTGTGAGGACGACTGATGACGGGCAGTCCCGGGAGATGGGTGAGGTTTCGTTGGGCGAGTCACATTCGACCCTTGCTGATTCTCGCCGTGTTTCTGCTCGCCGCCCAGTTCCTGCCATCCCTGGTCGGATCGGGCCCGGTCGTCGAGAAGACAATGGAGGACTTGGAAGGTGCCTCGGTGGAGATTGGCTGGACCTCCGCTATCGAGTCTCACGGACTCGCTGAGGACATCGAGCAACGAGTCAACGACGAGCGCCGAGCACGGGGGCTCCGACCCTTGGTCTGGCATGAGGGTCTGGCTGATCTGGCCCGGCAATGGGCCGAGGAGATGATCGAAACCGGATATCGACATTCACCCGACTCGTTCCGTGTCCTTTCGGATCTCCATGGAATCGGTGAGAACATCCTGATGGGATACACCGACGCTGGCGAAGCCCACGTTGGCTGGATGCTGTCGGAGGGGCATCGCCAGAACATCCTCACCGCTGAATACACAACCATCGGAATCGGCGTGGTCTGTCGCAATGACGGACGGATATGGGCCACCCAGATGTTCGGGATGCCACTCGACGTCTATCCAACTGCAGACACCTCGATCCCACCGGCCGAACCCATCGTGAGACAAGACTCCGGCCCGTCTTGTTGATGGCTCCTTGTGCTCCCAGAACGAGGGGCGCACTCCAGTTCGACGGCGACGGGGAACGAATTGGGGCTCGTGACTAGGTTGGGCTTGTGGCGATCCAGCTCCACGTCGCTCCTCACCCCGACGCTCTGGTCTCCTTGCTCTGCGACCAGTTGGCGCTTCCACCAGACGATCTTTTCAGTCCCGATCTTGTTGCGGTGCCCAGCCGGGGCATCGAACGTTGGCTGACGCAGCGGATCGCCTCCGGTCTTGCCGAGCGGGGCATGGGCGATGGGATCTGTGCCAACGTGGGATTCCCGTCGCCGTCGGTACTGGTGCGCCGGGCGATGATGGCCGTCCCCGAGCTAGCGGCCTCGGCGGCGGTGTGGGAGGGCCCGGCTCTGACCGCCCACCTGCTCGACACCATCGACCACCACCTGGGGGAGCCGTGGCTCGGCCTTCTCGCCCGCTATCTCGACGACGGCAGCAACGGCGCCGGCCCCAACCGGCTGGCGGCCGCTGAGAAGATCGGCCGGCTGTTCTCCCGGTATGCCCGCCGTCGTCCCGGGATGGTGGTCGCATGGCGGGCGGGGGACGACCGCGGCCCCGACGGGGAGCCACTGCCCGACGATCATCTGTGGCAGCCGCGGTTGTGGCGGGAGTTGTGTGACCGTCTCGACGTGCCCGCTCTCCCCGAGATCCTCCCCGCTGCCCTCGACCCGCTCCGCCACGGCCACGTCGAGGTCGACCTCCCGGACAGGATCGCTGTCTACGGGCTCACCTCTGCCGACCCGCTCGATCTCGAGGTGCTCACCGCCCTCGCCGCCCGCCACGAGGTGCACCTATACGTCCTCCATCCCTCACAGGCGTTGTGGGGGGCCATCGCCGGAGCAGGAACCGGCGCACTGCCGGCCCGTGTCGACGATGCCACCGTCGACCTCGCCCACCATCCACTGATGAAGGCATGGGGGCGGGACAGCCGCGAGCTGCAGTCGGTCCTGGCCACCTCGGGTCTCACCGCCACCCCGATCGAGAGGGAGACGAAGCCACCGCCGACCCTGCTGGGCCGGATCCAGGACGACATCCGCCGCAACGCCGTCCCCGCCCGGGACGACGACCTGGCGTCGGCGGTCGAGGAGGGCGACGACCGCTCCATCCAGGTCCACGTCTGTCATGGCACCCGCCGCCAGGCCGAAGTGGTGCGCGACGCGGTGCTCCACCTGCTCTCGGCGCACCCTGACCTGGAGCCGCGGGACATCGTCATCATGACACCCGACCTGGCCACCTTCGCCCCGCTGCTGGAGGCGGCCTTCCCCCGGGAGAACGCCGGGGGTCTGCCGGACCTTCGTCTCCGCATCGCCGACCGTGCCCCCGCGGTCACCAACCCGCTGGTCGGGTTCACCGCCGGCCTCATGAAGGCGGCCGGCTCGCGGATGGAGGCCGACGTGGTGCGAGACCTGGTGCGCCGTCCCGTCGTCCAGTCCAGGTTCGGGTTCGACGCCGACACCGCAGGGGACATCGTCACTTTGATCGACGACGCCCACGTCTCCTGGGGCATCGACGACGAGCACCGTCGCCAGTGGGGAGTGGGCTCGACTGCTGAGCGGACGTGGCGACGGGGGCTCGACCGGGCCCTCAGCGGAGTGTTCTACGCCGACAGCCCGGAACGGACCGTGGGCGACATCTCCCCCCTCGACGGCGTGGAGGGCCAGGAGGCGATACCGGCCGGGCTGCTGGCGGCGATCCTCGACCGGCTGACCGCGATCCGCGACATGGTGGGCACCCGGCGGCCGCTGTCGGAGTGGGCGGACGTTATCGCCAGGTCAGTGCAGATGCTGGCGTCCCCGGCCTGGGGCGAGGAGTGGCAACTCGACCAGCTGGAACGGCTGCTGACGGAGACGTTCCCTCCTCCCGAGCCGGGAAGAGTCGACCCCGAGGTGACGCTGGCCGACGCCCTCGGCGCCATCGCCCCCTGGACCGAGGACCGGCCCAGCCCCCTCCACTTCCGCACCGGCGACATCACGGTCTGCACTTTGGTTCCGATGCGGTCGGTCCCCTACCGGGTCGTCGTCCTGTTGGGGATGGACGAGGCACGTTTTCCCCGCCGGGGCCGTCTCGACGGCGACGATCTCCTCGGCGACCACGAGCTGGTGGGCGACCGGGACGCGGGGAGCATGGACCGCCAGCTGCTTCTCGACGCGGTGATGGCGGCGGGCGAGCATCTGATGGTCACCTACTCGGGACGGGACGAGTTCACCAACGGCGCTATCCCTCCCGCGGTGCCGGTCGCCGAGCTCACCGACACCCTGGCCGAGATGGTCGGACCGGAGGCGAAGGAGAGGCTCATCACCCACCATCCTCTCCAGTCGTTCAGCGGGGCCAACTTCAGGGACGGGGCGCTGGGCGTCCCCGGCCCGTGGGGCTTCGACCCCGTCCAGCATCAGGGCGCGGTGGCGATTCAGCAGCGGGCGGGGGAGGTCCGGTCGGCACCGGTGAGCTGGCCAGATCTACCCGAGGACGACATCATCCGTCTGGCCGACCTCATCGACTTCCTGGGCAACCCGGTGCGCCGTTTCGTCAAGACACGTCTCGGGTTCACCGTTCCCGATCGGGGCGGCATCCCCGATGACACGATCCCCGCCGACCTGGGCGGATTGGGGAAATGGAGTGTCACGAACCGCATCCTCTCCGGGCTCGTCGCCGGCCGCGACCCCGCCGACCTGGTGGCGCGGGAGCGGGGCAGCGACGCCGTCCCCCCCGGAGACCTGGGCAACGACGACCTCGACCAGGCGGTCGAAGCGGCCACCACCCTGTGGGAGGCGGCGCAGGAGTGCGGATACCAACCCGACTGCCACCAGACCTACACCGGCGTCGTCGCTGCGGGGGGCGGGAGCGTCGAAGGGACGGTCTCCGCCGACCCCGAGACCGCCCACCTGCTCACCGTCACCCCGAGCCGGCTCGCCGGGAGCCGGCGCCTGAGGGCATTCGTCGAGATGGTGTTCCTGTCGGCTCTCCGACCAGATGCCGCCTGGAAAGCGGTGATGCTCGGCAAACGTGAGAGCGGCCAGTTGTTCCTGGCCGTCGAGGTCGGCCCCATCAAAGGCGACAGCGAGGGGCGTCGGGAGAAGGCCGTGGAGCTGCTCTCCGAGTTGGTCGACCTCTACCGGGAAGGCCGGCGCCGGCCACTGCCTCTTCCCTGCGAGACGGCCTACACATGGCAACGCAGCGGAGGAGCGGACGGTGAATGGGCCCGCGGGAGAGCCGCGGACAAGTTCGAAGGGAGATTCCCCGAGGGGAACGACCCTGCCTTGATGCTCGTCGAACCCGATCTGACCACCTTCGCCGCCCTGGAGAGAACGAAGTTCGCCGACTACTGCCGGCGTCTGTGGGTGCCGATCCTGGCGATGACCAAGGAGACGAAGCTGTGACCACGCCGGGGCCTTTGCACCCGGCCGAGCCGCTCGGTGGGGGTCGGACCATCATTGAGGCCAGCGCCGGCACCGGCAAGACCTTCACCATCGCCGCCGCCGTGGCCCGCCTCGTCGCCGTCGAAGGGGTGGACCTCGACCGGATCCTGGTGGTCACCTTCACCATCGCCGCCACCGCCGAGCTCAAGGGGCGGGTCCGGGATCGTCTGGTGACGACCTTGCAGGCGTTGGAGGGATCTCCGCCGGGCGACCCGGACGAGCATCTCGCAGTGCTGCTCGACCTGCCGCCCGACGCCCGGGAGACGGCGGGCAAGCGGCTGCGGGGGGCGTTGACCGATTTCGACCGCGCCCAGATCTTCACCATCCACGGGTTCGCCCAGCGGCTCCTCGGCCGGCTCGGGTTCCGGGTGCGGCTCCCCGAGACCCTCGAGCCCGGCGAGATCGACGACCTGTTGTTGGCCCAGGTGGCAAGCGACCTGGTGGTGGCCCGCTACGCCGACAATCCCGACGGGGAGGAGGTCGTCACCCCGTCGGAGGCGGCCCGGGCCGCCCGGGAGGTGCTCGGCCACCCCGACGCCAGGGTGGTGCCGGAGGCGGCCGCCGTGGAGGCGCCGTTCCGGGCGCATGTGGAGATGGCCCTCGAGGTGGCGGCTGAGGCGAAGCGGAGGATGCGGGCGGCGGGGGCGATGACCTTCGACGACGGGTTGCTCGAGGTGCGCGATGCCCTCACCGACCCCGACGTGGGCCAGGCCGCCGCCGCCCTCCTGCGCCGTTACTTCGACGTCGGGTTGGTCGACGAGTCCCAGGACACCGACCCCATCCAGTGGCAGATCGTCCGTCGCATCTTCGACGACGCCCGTCTGGTGGTGATCGGCGACCCCAAACAGTCGATCTACAGCTTCCGGGGCGCCGACATCGAGGCGTATCTGTCGGCGGTGGAGGGGGCGGCCACCCACCGGACTCTCAGCACCAACTGGCGCAGCGACGGCCCGTTGGTCGAGGCGCTCGACGTGCTCTTCGCCGGAGCCACCTTCGGCGACGACCGCATCGAGTATCGCAAGGTGGAACCGGCCGACATCCACCGTTCGGCTCGCATCGCCGGCGCCGGCGCCCCGCTGCGCATCCGCTCGTTGAGCTCGGACCTCCCCATCGACCAGCGCAAAGACGGATTCTTCGCGGTCGGCGCATGCCGGGAGATGGTGGCGGCCGACGTCGCCGCAGAGATCGTCGGTCTCCTCGACGGCGGTGTGGCGATAACCAGGGACGACGGCAGCGAGACGCTGCTGGGGCCTTCCGACATCGCCGTCCTCTGCCGAACCCGCAGCGCGGTGGAGATGGTGCGTCGGGAGCTGGCGGCCCGTCAGGTCCCCTCGGTGGTGGCACGCACCGGCGGGGTCCTGGCCAGCCCGGCGGCGGAGGAGTGGCGCCGGTTCCTGCTTGGGGTGGAGCGGCCCGACCGGCTCGACCTGGTCCGTCTCGCCGCCACTACCTGTCTGGTGGGCCGGCCGCTGGAGGAGGTAGCGGCCCGCGACGACGAGGCTGCCCTCGACCTGCAGCGACAGATGCGGGCATGGCACGACACCCTCGCCGACGGTGGTGTCCCCGCCCTGATCGGCGCCCTCGGCCGGGAGACACGTCTCGCCGCCCGGCTGCTCGCCACCCCCGACGGGGAGCGGCTGTTGACCGATCTCATCCACATCGCCGAGGAACTGCACGCCGTCTTCCGCCGGGGACGCGCCGGCCCGCTCGCCGCCTGGCTGGAGACGGCGATGGAGGAGACGGCGGAGCGGGAGAAGCGGTACGCCGAGGAGCCGGAGTCACGTCAGCGGCGGCTGGAGACCGACGCCGAGGCCGTGACCGTCCAGACGGTCCATGGGGCCAAAGGCCTGCAATATCCGGTGGTGCTGGTGCCTTACGCCTGGGACGTCGCGGGACAGAAGCCTCACTACCCGGTGTTCCACGACCCCGAGCCGAGCGATGGGGACGAGCCCCGGCGGCGGCTGATCAACGTGGCTGGCGGCGGGTCGCCCGGGATCGACGACCATTGCGACCTGGCCATGGCCGAGGACCACGCCGAGGAGAGCCGTCTCCTCTATGTCGCCCTCACCCGTGCCCAACATCACCTGGTGGTGTGGTGGGTGGAGAACCACCTCCGCATCCGCGATGCGAAGCTGACCGAGCTACTCAACCGCGACGGCCAAACCCCCGAGACGCTGGCTGCCACCTCGAACGGGAGGATCGAGGTGACCACCGTGACCGAGCCGCCCCCATCCGAGTCGTACCGCCCATCGCCGCGGGAGCCGGCGACGTTGCAGCATGCCCGCTGGGCACGGGACACCGACCAGACCTGGCGGCGGGTGTCCTTCTCGTCGCTGTCCGCGGACCAGCCCCTCGCCGTGGTCGAGGAGAGGACCGAACATCCGTTGCGCAGCGACGAGGCCGAGAGCCCCGTCGACGAGGAACCCCCGGCGCCGACCGCCCTCCTCCCCATGGCCGACCTGCCCGCCGGAGCCCGCTTCGGCACCCTGGTCCACGACCTGTTGGAGCGTCTCCGCTTCGACGCCGCCGATCTCGAGGCGGAGCTGGCCGCCCTGGCCGAGGTGGAGCTACGCACCGCGGGTTGGGACTTCGCCCCCGAGGCGCTCGCCGTGGGGGTGGCCGCCGCCGTGGCCACGCCTCTGGGGCCGGAGCCTGACGCGGTGGCGTTGGCAGATCTCGACGGTGCGCGCCTTCTCCGGGAGCTGGTCTTCGAACTGCCGGTCCGCACCGGAGCCGAGGCGATGACCCTGGGGGACATCGGCCGGGTGATGGACCGTCATCTCGAACCTGGCGATCCCTACCGGGACTTCGTCACCGAGACCATGGCCCGTCCCTTCCAGCCCTTCCGTGGCTATCTGTCCGGGGCCGTCGACCTGGTGGCGGTGCTGCCCGGGGAGCGGTACGTGGTGATGGACTACAAGTCGAACTACCTGCCGGTGCTGGGAGCGGTGCCCGGGCCCGCCGACTACGGGCCCGCCGCCCTGGCCGCGGAGATGAACTCTCACCGCTACGTGCTCCAGGCGACCCTGTATCAGGTGGCCCTGCACCGCTATCTGCAGTGGCGTCTTCCCGGCTACGACCCCGCCACCCATCTGGGCGGGTCGATGTATCTGTTCATCCGGGGGATGATCGGGCCCGACACCCCCGTCGTCGCCGGGGAACGCTGCGGTGTCGCCCGGTGGCGGCCCCCGGCGGAGATGATCGTGGCCCTCAGCCGGCTGCTGGCGGGGGACGACGATGACTGAGCGCACCGTCCTCGCCGCCTTCTCACCGACCACGGTGATCGACGCCACAGGGTTGCTGGCGGTGTTCAACGACGCCGGCGTGCTCGCCCCCCTCGACGTGGCCTCGGCGCAGACGGTGGCCCGGCTCCGCGGCGAGACCGACGAGGAGGTGGTGCTGGCGGCGGCCCTGGCGGTGCGGGGCACCCGTTTCGGGCATGTCTGTGTCCGTCTCGCCACCCTGCGGGAGGCGGTGGCGGTCGACGGCCAGGACCCGTCCGAAGTCGACACCCTCCCCTGGCCCGATCCCGTCGAGTGGGAGACGGCAGTCGCGGCCAGCCCCCTGGTGGGCGACGGCAGCGGCGACGAGCCCCTGGTGTTGGTCGACGGGCGGCTGTACCTGGAGCGCTACTTCCGCTACGAACAGCAGGTGGCGGGGCTGATCAGCGAGCGACTGGCGGCACCCCCTACCGAGCCGAACCCGGCGACCCGGGAGATGATCGACCGCCTCCTCACCCGGGACGGTGAGCCCACCCGCCAACACGACGCCGCCATGGCCGTGCTGGGCGGAGGGGTGACGGTCATCGCCGGCGGGCCCGGCACCGGCAAGACCCACACCATCGGGACGCTGTTGGTGGCCCTGGCCGCCGGTGGTGACGGGTCGTTCCCGTTGGTGTCGTTGTGTGCCCCCACAGGTAAGGCGGCTGCCAGGTTGGGCGAGGCGCTGACCGAACGGGCGGAGGCCAGTGGAGACCCCGGCATCGTCGAGACGCTGGCCCGTGTCGACCCTTCCACCATCCACCGGCTGCTGGGCTGGAGCTGGGGGCGGGGACGTTTCGCCCGCAACGAGAGCAATCGTCTCCCCCACGACCTGGTGATCGTCGACGAGATGTCGATGGTGTCGCTGCCTCTGGCCTCCCGTCTCCTCGCGGCAGTGCGCGACGACGCCACCGTCGTCCTGGTGGGCGACCCATTCCAGCTGGAGTCGATCGAGGCGGGCACCGTCCTCGCCGACATCGTCGGGGAGCCCGGCGCCGGATCGGAGTCGCCCATGGCCGAGGGGGTCGTGGTGCTCGACCGGATGTACCGTTTCGCCGAGGACGACGCCATCGGCGAGTTCGCCGACGCCGTCCGACAGGGCGACACCGACACCGCCGTCGGGCTGCTGGCGGGGGGTGGGGACCGTCTCAGCTGGGTGACCGACCGCACCGACCCCCGTTTCGACGAGTTGTGGTCGACGGTGGTGTCCCAGCGGAGCCGTCTAGTGGAACTCGCTCGAGACGGTTCAGCGGCCGAGGCTCTCGAAGCGCTGGGCGAGGTGGCCGTCCTCTGCGCCCGCCGACGGGGCCCGGCCGGGGTCGGCCAATGGGGCCGGGACGTGGAGGGCGCCCTCGACGAGCGTTTCCCCGGTCTGCGTTGGGGCGAGGAGTGGTATCCGGGACAGCCGGTGATGATCACCCGCAACGACTACAACCTCGACCTCTACAACGGCGACATCGGGGTGGTGGTCTCCACACCCGAGGGGATGCGGGCGGTGTTCGAGCGGGGCGAGGTCCGCACCTTCCCGCTGAGCCACCTTACCGAGCACGCCACCGTCCACGCCATGACCATCCACAAGAGCCAGGGGTCCCAGTTCGACCAGGTGGTGGTGGTGCTCCCCGAAGGCGAGTCACGCCTCCTCACCCGGGAGCTGCTCTACACCGCCGTGACCCGGGCCCGGGAGAGGGTGTGGGTGGTGGGCGGAGAAGACGTCGTCCGCCAGGCCATCGACCGATCGGTGCAACGGGCCTCCGGGCTCGGCCGGCTGCTGTGGGGGAGCGAGTAGGGCGTCACCGCGGCCGACGGAACGGGGGGTCGATCCTCTCGGCCGGTCCCGCCCGGTAGAGCTCGGGTGGGCGGCCCCGTCCACCGGTCCGCCGACTCCCGGTCGGCTCCACGAAGCCGTCGATCTCCAGGACCTTGTTCTGGAAGTTCCCCTGGTCGAGTTCCACGCCCCACACCGCCTCATAGACCTTCCGTAGGTCGCTGATGGCGAACTCGTCGTCACAGAAGTCGATGGCGACCGTGGTGTCCTCGAGTGCGTCCCGGGCGTGAGTGAGCGCATCGCTCAGGATCTGGTGATGGTCGAATTGGAGAGCGTCTCTGTCGGCGAGGACATCTGACACCAGCACCTTCCGGGCAACGGCCGCGTCGGTTCCTCCAACCGGCTCGGGCAGATCGGGGACGATCGCCCAGTAGGCAACGGTGACCACCCTCATCCTCGGGTCTCGATCCGGGTCTCCGTATGCCCCGAACTGCTCCAGATGCTCGGGGGAGCGCAACCCGGTCTCTTCGGCGAGTTCGCGGATCGCGGCCTTGTGCAGGTCTTCGTCCGGGCGGACGAACCCTCCGGGAAGGGCGAGCGACCCCCAGTACGGCTCCTCGCCCCGTTCGACGAGGGCGACTTTCAAGACTCCGTCTTCGATGGTGAAGACCACGATGTCGACCGTCACTGCAAACGGCGGAAAAGCCCTCGGGTCGTAGGCGGCTGGAGCGGTCACACCGCCAGACTAGAGAGTAATTGTGATATTGACAAGAATCGGGCTATGAGGTGACGGTGCAGATTCTCGAAACCGCCTCGGCGAACACGACTTGGTTGAAAGTTGACGGGAAGCCGCGCTGACCAGGGACTTTGTGAGCCCGTGTCAGACTCGCCCTCGGGAACCAGGTGAGGTGGAGGGCGCCTGAGCGATTCAGAGCGAGAGATGCAGCCTCAGCGCTTCGTCGACGCGCAACATCAGAGACGCCGGCACAGAACCAAGTGCTCTGCTCACTCTCTCGACGGAAACGGAACGGACCTGTTCTGCCTGTATCTTCGAGTCACGTTCGAGTCCGCTCTCGTGCGCCGGAATCAGGACTTGAAAGGGGTAGACCCGACCGACGTTCGATGTCATCGGTGCCACTGTGATAACGCCTCTGCCAAGCCGGGCCGCAGTGGAGTTTGCACCATCGTTGCTTACGATCAAGGCAGGTCTCGGGCTGGCGGATTCACCAGGCAGCGCCTGACCAAAATCGACCAGGCGGATCTCTCCGCGAAGCATCAGGCGAGACCGTCAGTGGTGGTTTGGTCCCAAAGCTCCGCATCGCCAGAATCTTCCCACTCACGCCATGCGTCGGCATAGGCGTCTCCAAGCTTTGACGAGCGCAGCATCCGAACCGCAGTGTGGACCACCGCCGATCGAGACTCGAAACCTTGAGACTGTGCGTAGCTATCGAGAAACTCGACATCCTCATCTGGCAGGCTTACGCTGATCTTCATACTTTGATCGTACCAGAGGTAGCAACGCTTGGCTACCGTCTCTGTTCAGAGACGCTGTTTAGGGAACCAGTGGTGTTGACACTTGCGCATGCACTGGCTCGATGCTGACCTCGGGTGACGTAGTTAACCTCGACCTCGGTTCGCGGCGAGGCCGAGAGGCGGGACTGCGACGGCCCGTTGTGGTGATTACTGCCCAGGAAATCCTTGATGAGTCGGCCAATGTCGTGCAGGTCGTTCCTTTGACGTCGAGGATTCGACCTTTCGGTTCTGAGGTGGAGATTCAGGCGGATGAGACCAATGGCTTGGAGGTTGACTCTGCCGCACAGTGTCAGCACATCAGGTCGGTGTCCGTCGATCGAGTGGAATCAGTTAGGGGCAATATCGGCGCGGCGGCCCTGTCAGAAGTCCGGAAAGTCCTCGGTCTGATCTTCGATATCGATTGAGGTCGGCACGCGCTTGGCAACCAGGTGCGGTGTCAACTCGACTTCTCGATCAGGGCGACGAACTCGGCGGGGGAGTACACCGGAATCTGGCCGGAGAGTCCAAGCAAGTCCCTATTACCCGAAACCAGCACGGCTCGAGAGATGCTTGCCAGGGCTATGAGGTAGTCGTCGCCTGGGTCGGGGGACTGGATGTCCGGGGGCGACTGTGGGTCATCGGTAGCCAGGCCGGCTCGGTAGAGAAGTTCTACGAGCTCCTTTGCCTCGTTGGGCGGCACTCGGTCCCGAAGCTTGGAGTACCCGAGGGCCCGCTGGAGTTCATCTAGTAGCAGCGGCGAGACAACGAGATCGCATGCGCCCTCTAGCCAATACCTAAACAGCCGACCGAACGAACCCCCAGGTGAGAGAGCTGCGGAGACGATGACGTTCGGATCGAGGACAGCCCTCAACGCTTTGCTTCTCGTCGAGCTTTCTGCTGCGCCTCGAGTGCAAGCGCCATGGCATCCTCTTCAGCCATGTCGTTTCGAGCCCAAAGCCTCTCCATGAGGTCGAGGCCGAGATCCCGGCGAACAGCCTCCTCGATTACCTCGCTCTCGCCTTTTCCGGTTCGTGCGGCGCGTACCTTGACGGCTCTCAGGACTTCTTCATCGATCGTCAGAGTGGTTCGCGTCTTTGTCATACTCTCATATTAGCATCAGGATGTAACAGTGAACAGGTTGGATGATTCGAGCCCCTACATTTGTCGCGCGCTGGGGAACCATGTGCGGTGGCGGCGGAGAGTGCTGTCGGCGTTGGGGACTTCCTCGGTGGCAGGGGCCGCGTCACACGTAGTCAAACAGGGAGGTGCCCTTGCGTCAGCAACCATCCATGTGTAAGTAATCGCGGCATTCGTCATCCGTGAGCGTCCGGGTCATCGAGTCCCTTGCAAGCACGATCATCTGGTTGACGTCGGTGGGTAGCCGACTGATGGCATTCGCATTCTGAAGGTAATAGAGCGTCGAGCCGTCGGAACTGAACCCGTGACCGAACCGGGGTAGAGCATCGTCGACTTCGATCTCGAAGAGCCGCTGCCCGCTTTCGAGATCCCAGAGTCGGTAGAAGCCGTCAAAGGAGCCAGTTGCCAACAGCCCGTCCGCCGTGGGGATGGCCCGGGGGGTGTTTCCGCTGTGCACCTCTTGGTTGAAGACGATGTATTCGTCTTCAGTCGCACCGTTCGCCATCCCCTCAACGTCAACGACGATTGCCGTCGGGCCGTTCGTTCCTATCCCCAGGAAGCGACCGTCAGGACTGAAACTCGGATAGATGAACGAGACGCCGGCGCGGTCGTCGTCGACGACGCCCACGAGTTCGACAGGATCTAGAGACCAGAGTTCGATCCAGCTCTCCAACTCTGAGGCAGCGAACCGTGTGTTGTCCGTGCTGAGGGCAACGTATGTCTTGCCATCGAAGCTTGTCGGCAAGGAGAAACTTGCCAGGAAGACATTTCCCTTCTCTGGTGCGATGAGGCTCGACCCGGTGGCCACATCGATCACTCCGGTCGGCGCTGATCCGTCGTCGCCCTCGCAATCCGGCGTGGTGTCGACGGCGACTGCCGACGCATCTGGGGATAGCGCCAAGGGCAATGTGCAATCGGGCAGGTTCACAATCGCATCTCCGTCGATTTCCACGACGACGCCCCGTCCTTCGGGCGTCACCCCGGCAACAGCCTCGCCTCCCCCCGATACGGCACCGAGATAGGGAAAGGATGCAACCACGCCCTCGATTCTCGCGACTTGTCCTCCGTCTTCATCGAGGATCTCGACGTGGGAGTCGGGTACCTTCCACACGAGTAAGGAGGCTCCGGGCACCGTCTCGAGGACGCCCTGCTCGGCCATGGAGATGGCCTGTGGTCCACCCGGTGTCACATTCCAGATCCGAACCTCATCACCATCGAACTCCACCGTCGCCAGCCGGTTCCCGCCCGGCTCCCAGGCAGTCGAAAAGATGGAGGCACCGGGTCCGCTGAGCACCAGGACGAGCTGGCCAGTCGTCGTGTCGACTATTGTCACGTCCGAGTCATTGCCGCTGACCGCCAATTTCGATCCATCCGGGCTCCAGGACAGCACTTGAGGATCCGCCAGGGTTATGGCTGGGAACACCAGTTCGCGCGCCGCCAGGTCGTAAATGCCGAGGTCACCGGTGTTCGAGGCGACAGCAACCCTGCTGGCATCCGGGCTAAGCGTGAATGAACGTGGGCCTATTGCCGTTGGAAACGCCCAGGCTTCCTTCCCGGTTCTCCAGTCGAGGGCGAACACCTCACCGTTGGGTTTGTCGCGGTCTCCGCGTGCCGCCAGGACCAAGAAGCCGTCCGCTGAGAATCCCATCGGTCTGATGGGTTCCGCGACGATCGGTTCTCCACCGACGGACAAGTCCCAGACAAACATGTTCTCGCCTCGCGGCTGGTCGGTGAAAGCAGACGCGACGACATGCCCGCTCTCATCGACAGATAGGGTCGAGTACCGCGCCGGTGGCCCGAGCAGGGATCGGGTCAGCTCGTTGGTTGCCAGGTCGTAGACATCGATCGCACGCACAACCTGATCTTCGGCACCATGGAGATCGCGCGCTACGAGAACCAGTGAGTCGGGTGTGAAGAGGCCCTCCTGTGGCCTGCCCTTGGTCAGGGCCCTGCAACCTCCCCATCTGAGCACCGGAGCCGGCGTCCAGCAGCACCACATCGGTCAAGCCGCTCACATCAGTGGCGAAGATGGATCCGTCCGGGCTGAAAGCCGAGACGAGGACTCCTACGCCGGGAATGGTCAGCTCTACGCGATGGTGGACCAGCGAGCGCCATAAGGCAGAGACGGACTCGGGCAGCGGGGTTTCCCCTGTTTCTTCAGTGACCCCGATAGCCTCCAATGCCAATAGCACGCCGAGTTCCGGGTCGTCCACGGTGATCGAATGCGATGCCAGCGACAATTCTCTTGCGGTGGCCAAAGCCGCGTTCTCGGCCGCACTCTCACGCTGAGACATTGCATAGACCCCGAGGACGCTCGCTATGACAAGGCCAGCTGTCAGGCTGCCGAGGGCCAACTTACGACGGCGGGTGGCCTTGGCCTCGAGCGCCTCTCGTTCTGCCTGCTCGGATTTCTCAACCTCCGAGCTGGCCTCCAGGAACTTCAGCTCGCTCCAGCTGATCGAAATGTCAGTCCGCGACTGCCATGAGTGGGCTTGTTCGAGGCGGGCTCCACGCAGGAGATAGCTGGGATCGGAGTCGTTGCCCAGCCAGTCGCGCATCATGACGGAGACGCGTCGGTGGATGAGCAGGTCCTCTCGCCGCTCGTCTATCCATGCCGCTAGACGGTCCCGTTCGGACAGCAACGCCTCGTGCGCGAGCTCAACGGTTGGTGTCCGGCTCGCCGTCTCCTGGTCGAAGGACAGGAGTCGGAATGCCCCGAAGGTCTCGATCACAGACACCATTGTCGATCTGTCCGCGTCGAGGCTCATCAGCTCGGTTTGCAGTACCCGCCGTCGAGTGTCGTCGGCGACCTCGTCGACGGTTACCAGCCTCAGGAAGAGCTGCCGGGCAGCTTCTCTACCGGCGGCGGGGAGATCTGTATAAATCTCTTCGGCCCGGCGGGCGACGGCCCCGGCCACCCCACCAATGCTGTCGTAGGCCGCCACGGTGAGGATGTCCCCCTGTTCAGCCGAGTAGAGCTCGGTTAGTGCGTATTGAAGGAGGGGTAGACCACCCGGTTCTTGCCGTACGTCGTCGACGACACGGTTGACCAGTCCCGGCTCGAGGCCCACCCCGGAGTCGTGGGCCGGCTGAGAGACTGCCCGGGCGAGCCCATCTGCGGTCGGTGGGCTGACTGTGACAATGTTTGACCTCACCACCTCAGCAAAGTCTGGGTATTGGAGCGGCTGGTCGAAGAAGTCTGCACGCAACGTCAGCACCAACCGGACGCGGCTTTGCTCCTCGGAGGCCGCTCGGGCGAGCAACGCGAGAAATTGCTCTCGCTCGGCTTGTGAGGAAACCAGGGAGAAGAGCTCCTCGAACTGATCTATCACGATCAGAACTTCGTCTTCACTTGTCGCTTTTATCTCCTCGATGGCGCGCATCAATCCTTGGTGATCAGCTGTGAGAATCTCATGGAGGCGGGAAGGGCGGCGAGCTGCCACCCTGAGCAAAGCCCTCTCCAGTTCCTCGAAGGGGTGGGTGCCAGGGAACATGTCGGTGATCAGCCAGCGATCCGATCCGGCGACGACTCCGTCTCGTAGTTGAGGTCAACCCGGCTCGGACCACCGAGGACTTACCCGAGCCCGACGGCCCAATCACGGTCACCATCCGCGTCCTACTCATCGCCTCCATCAGTTCTCCGACCAGCGCGTCTCGGCCGTGAAAGTCGGCGGCGTCCGGCTCCTGGAATGCGCGCAGACCTTTGTAGGGGTTGCGGCGAGGGCTGGCTGTGTGGGCGACGGTGGACGGGGTCGGGACGTTGAGACCGACGCTGCGCCTCACTGCGCGAGTGAGATCATCGATCCTCTCGTATCGGCTCTCCGGCTCCGGGTGCATTGCCCGTGCCAGCGCGTGGTCCAGCTCAACAGGAAGGTCGGGTCGGAAGGTGCTCAACGTCTCGAGCTGTTCCGGCTTTTCGCCGGTGAGCGCGAGCAAGACGAGAGCGCCGAGCGAATACACATCGTGGGACATGTCAGGGTCGCCCTCGGAGGCCAGCCAGCCCAGTCCGGTGTCGGCGAGGTAGGCATTCTGCTCGTCGTCCAGCAGTACGGTCTGGGCGGAGACGGCACCATGGGTGTACCCGTGCCGGTGGAGATATGCCAGGGCCCCGGCGATCTGGTCGAGGAGTCTGACCGCGGCGGCCAGACCCCAGGCACGATCAGTGAGAGTCGCTTCGAGGGTGCCGCCGCGGTAGAAGGGGGTCACCAGGTGGGCGCTCTCGGGGTCACGCCAGTAGTCGAAGACAGGAGCCAGGTGAGGGTGCTCGAACCGAGAGACGACCTTCATGTCCTGTTCGAAGCGACGGATGAACTCCGGAGTGCTGATCACCAGGCCGCCTAACTGCAGTACGCATACCTCCCGGCCGATCGAACTCTGAAAGCCCCGATATCTCAGGCCATGCCCGGCTGCTCCGATCAGTTCATAGATCTCATATCCCCGCGCGGTACGGGTGGGCGACCGCCCGGTCTGGTGGGAGTCCGGCCTAGTCAGATCGGGATCCTGGGTGAGGATGCGCAGCTCTAAATCCTGAAGCTCGGCCGACGGGTCAATTCCGAGCTCGTTGGCTAGCCGATCCCGGGTCTGGGTGAAGACCCGGAGTGCCTCGGCCTGTCGGCCCGATCGATAGAGCGCCAACATCAGATATCCGGCTAACGCCTCTCGATAAGGTTGATCTTTGACCAGGGCCTGCAGCTCCTGGATGACCTCGTGATGACGTCCGAGCCCAAGATCGATGTCGATTCGAAGTTCCTGGGCCGCGAGTCTTTCCTCGTTGAGCCGGGTTGCCTGGGCGACAAGTGCCGGCTCGAAGCCGAGGTCACCAAAGGGTCTCCCAGTCCACAGTGCCAACCCATCGGTGAGGAGATCGGCCGCTTTATCGGGGTCAGTTCCGGCCTGTGAGCGCGCCTGCGCCACGTGAGCTTCGAACTGAAGGGCGTCGAGGTCGTCGCCTGCGACACGCAGGACATAACCCTCTCCGTCACGCATGATGTCGTCTCCAACGACCTTTCGCAGGTTGGATATGTAGGTGTGGAGCGTGCGGCGACCAGTCTCAGGCGGCTGCCCATTCCATATTGCATCGACCATGACATCCTGGGAGATCGCCCGGTTGGCGTTGGCCAAGAGCAGAGCCAGCGCGATCCGTTGTTTTTTGCCCCCGAGGTTGATCCGCTCCTGTCCTTCGGTGGAGGCCGCCACTGGACCCAGGACGCGGTCCTTCATACCGGCGAATACTCGCGAATCTGCTGAGCGGGGGGTTGTGTCATTTCGTCCAAGCCGCCGATGCCCGCGAGACTTCCGCCTCCCGGGCATCGGCGCGTGCCCTAGTGTCGGGCCGAAAGTACGACCTCGCCGTTGAGAGATTGTTGAAGAGCTAGCTGAAGAGAGTCCTCGCTCCATGGCGCATAGTCTCGACCAAGGCGGCGGGCTTTAGCTTCTTTTCATCGTGGGGGATTGCCTCTCGGGACACCGACTGAGTTGTCGTCCGTTGCGCTCTCCGTAGCATCTCATCTTGAAGCCCTTTGGCCGATCGATAATCAAGCATCTGCTCCTCCTCACATCCGATATGCCCTGTCGGTGTGACCTTGAAGCGACGCTGTCCAGGAGTTCCTGTGGTTCTGTCAAGGAATCGTTGAAGGCGGTTGACGTCCAGAGGCTCAGATGTCCCCAGGATGCCTCACCTCCCTGATGAGAAGAGGGGAGGCTGATCTCGGTTCAGTCACACGAGACGTTTGGATTCCAGTCGTGGAACATCCCGGACGGGTTGTGCTTCCACACCCAGGCGTGGAGGATGTACCAACCGAGCGCTGGATTGAGCACGTGCATCTCTTGGCCGAGCACTGTCGGTGGCTCGGTGTTTCCAGCCGCATGCCACGCAGCCACCGGCACGATCCACTCCACCGCGGCCAGCTGGAGCCGACCGTTAGGTCCCGGCGCGTACACGATCCCCTCAGGTTCGAGGGGGTCTAGCTCGGTGTCATGAATCATGTCGTGGTTGAAGTAGTGGAAACCCATGGCGCCATCGGTTGGATGAGCGATGCAGTGGGCCAAGAGAAACGGAGCGGTATACCCCAGTTGGTAACCTGCCTGCTCCACGACCTCGATCCGATGGAATCCAGCGGTGGCTGCACGGACTCCGGCCAGATCACTGCCTTCGTTCCCGGCTTGCGCCGGGGCTGCAGCCGCTGCAAGGGCACCGAGCACAGCGATCACCAGTACTTTTCGTCGCATCCGAAACCTCCTCCGCTTTGCGACCAGCCGCTGTCGGCTGGCGATCGTTCCTACCCGTCAGATGTTGAGGAAACGTTGGAAAAACGGCGTTGGCGGCTCGTCAGCAGCATCAGCATGCAAAGCTCAGATCCGATCGGGAAGAACGCAGCCTCGTCAGGAGTGATCCGAAATCGCCCGAAGGGTTTCTGGGGTCGGTGCATTCTGGCTAAAGACGAAAGTCAAACTTCCATCATGCTCGATCTTGATATATCATGACAACATGACACTGCAGAAGTTCTCGTCGCAGGCAAGGCCTGAGCTCCTAGAGGAAGTGCGCGCTCTGGCCGCTGAGGAGGGACGTCAGTTTCAAGCGGTTCTCGACGAAGCGTTGGCCGATTGGGTGGTCAAGAAGAAGGGTGAAGCACCCAGACCGGAGGTCGTCGGACACTTGAAGGCTTCGATCGCTCGGCATCGCAAGCTCTACGCGGAGCTGGCCAAGTAATTGGCCGAGTACTTTCGTGTCGTTGAGGTCCTCACACTTCACGCCATCCTCATAGACGAGTTCGGTGGCACGGACGGTGTTCGGGACTTAGGTGCGTTAGAGGCAGCAGTGTTCAGACCGCAGACGGGTTACTACGAAGATCCGATTGCGGAGGCGGCAGCTCTGCTCGAGAGCCTTATCCAGAACCATCCGTTTCTCGATGGCAACAAGCGGACAACTGTTGCGGCTGCCGACGTCCATCTTCGAATGAACGGTTTCGAGTTGGCCGGGGATTCGATGGAGCATTACCAGTTCCTCGTTGGGTTGATGGAAAGGGGCGACCTCGACTGGAGGGCGATCGACGCGTGGCTGCGGGACAACGTCGAGGAGTCGTAGTTTGTAGTCATCGGAAATCGCCGGACCAGCAACCCGGAAACAGGTGTGGTGCTGGGCGAGAGGGCAGTGGTTGCTGGGGCTTTGGGGGGGTTGGCTGGATCTGGTCAAACTGGGGTCAAACGGATGGGACCAACTAGAGGTCCTAGTGATGCACCCGTCTACGAAAGGGGGCATCTCTAGGATCGCATGAGATCCAGCCGTTGGGAGTAGTAGGAGAGATGGCGGCCGAAGCATACACAAAGGTCTGTCCTGACTGCAGCGAGACGATTGAGGCGAAGGCGTTGGCGTGTCGTTACTGCGGCTATGACTATCGACGGATGGGCCGTCCGGTGCTCGGACAATGAGCCGAGACTTGAGTGAGAATCCGTCAGGGCGCCGCAGGCAAGGCAAACGCAGGCTGGTGTGGCTTCTGGTAATGGTCATCGTCTTTTTCGTTGTGGGATTCGTCTTGCCGACTGTCTTTACGTACGCAGCCGTGGCGATCTCGGGGGTTTTGGGCGCATCAACCCCATCTGCGGACATGCCCCGAACACCGATGGGATTTCCTCTCACCATGGGTGCGTTGATGGCTGCAGGCGCGGGACTCGGTTTTCTACTGAAGTGGGCAGAGCGCTCGCTTGGTAAGCGGCGAGAGACTGAAGCCCAGCGTCACACAGCACCCGATCACCCCACTGCCGAAACCACTCCCGCCGCGTGTCGCCGGGTCGGGAGGCAACGGCGTTGAACGTTCCGATTGCCCCCGGCGCCTGTGTGATGTCTGGCTCCCTGGATCTAAGGTCAGCTCTCGCAACCTATGCCGTCGTTGTCTCCATCGAAGCCGTGGGGATCTGACCCCACCACCGTGAATCTGCGATGTGAGATGTCACCACAATTGAGATCGGGTGGGGGCGGCGGGATGCAGACATCGGGGTAGCTGGGGTCACAGTTGCCTCCACCATCACCGGCGGTAGTCGTCGGGGCTTCCGTCGTGGTTGTCGAGGAGGTCGTCGTCGTTGTCCCCTGATATCCAAGATCGTGATGGACATTGCCGTTGGGATCGGTGAGAAAACCGGTGTCGCCGTCGTTGTTCCAGACGGCTGATCCCACGCTGCACCAGAACAGTGTGGTCCCGAAGTCGTCTCCGCATCCCGAGCGGACAGTCACCGATTCGCCTCGCGCGAGAGTGAAGCCATTCGGAAACTCGTACCGATTCGACGCCGACTCGTCCCGGATTCCCCAGCCGGTCAGATCGACGAGATTGTCCCCTGCGTTCCGTATCCGAATCCACTCATCGTTGAGGTTCACGTTGTCATCGCCGGGAGCGTCAAACTCGATGTCGGTTATCACGAGTGTCGCATCGGCGGCAGGGCCGCAGGCGTCCGGCGCCCACAAGCCCAACCGTTGGTCCTTCGCCTGTATTTGCGCAGTCTCGAACCTTTGGGCCATGGCCGTGTCGGGCGGATACCGCCGGGCGATGGCTGCACCGCGACGCACCATTTCCTCGTTGACCGACATGCCACCGACCCACAGATAGCGGAGGAGACGATCGAAGTCATCCCGCTCGGAGACGTCGACCGTCATTCCGAGATCGCTGCCTACTGGAACCAGCGAGGCGAGGGCATATCCGGCTTTTTCTACCCAGCACTCATTCGAGTCTGGCGAGTTCACACCGATAAGCCGCAACGGTTCGACGGATCCGTCAGCGAGCCTGACGTCGAGGGTGTCACCATCGGTAATTAAGGCGACTGTGACGACCTCCGCATCTTCTGGGAGCGGCGCAGCCGGATCACCCGACGGCCCCGATACCGGAGAGCCGAAGACAATGTCAGCCTCTGCGATGAGGGGGAGTGTCGTGGTGGTGAAGAGGCTGGTTGTGGTCGTCGCCATTGCGGTTGTAGTCGTCTCCTCATCTGTTGTGCTGGTCTCCGGTGGGCTCGTCGTGGTGGTCGAGGCGGCCGCCACCGCGTCGGCATCGTCGGTGTCGGCGAGAGCGCCCAAGGCAGACAGCGCGACGAAGAGGAGTGTCGCCGGAACCCACGCCGGCGATATCGGACGTGGTGGTACAGCCAGGGCAGCCCTCTCAGCGCGCGTCTTGTCGAGGTCTCGTTCGATGCCCTCGGTGGTTCGGCGGAGACTCTCCGCCGTCGCTTCAAACGGCGCTGTGGGTGCTTCGCCACGACTAACAGCTTCACTCGCGGTCATCAGCGCTGCGATCTTCTCGGCCGGTCCGGCGAGGGTGTGAGACCTCTTTCGGGCGGAGGTGTCGATGAAAAGGCCCTTGTCGGTGATCTCCGTCGAGATGATCTTGTCGTAGCAGAACTTGACGTCCTTGGATCCCGAGAAGATGGCCTGCTTGTCGGTCAGGTAGACGTAGCCGTGATCTACCGGGGCCCAGACTTTGTTGCCCTCACGTTTTCGGATCTCGAGGAGGGCCACTCCCGGGATCGTCCCGAGTCCGGTTTCTGCCCTTGCGATCTTGACCGGTATCTGCTGCGGCCGAACTTCTCTCGCCCAGGCGAGCTGCTGGTTGGCGGTGGCCAGATCCTTATTCGTTGATGAGAGGCGTGACTCCCGCTGAGCGATCAGCGAGTCGAGCCGACGAGCTTCCCCGCGATATTCACCCCAGGCCGGACGCCGACGCCACCATTCCCTCCACGATTCGGCAGACCAGAATCGCCACCAACGACTATTCGGTTGCTCGGTGTCAGCTTGCACGTTCCCCCCTTGATGCCGAGGACATGATACGGACCCCTCTACTCGGGTGTCCTAGTAGTTGGCGGTAGCCGCTTGGCGCCGGTACCGACACGATGGTCGGAGGGATCTCGAGGAGCAGAGGTCTCGACCGGCTGGGGCTCCCTCCGACGAGACTCATCAGCGGTCATGAGCCCTGTCAACGGCGGTTCGGAGGTCGTGCTGGGGGCCGGCTGATCGCGCAGGTCTCGCCCTGACCGGCAGTCACCAAATCACTCCCACAATGACAACGAACAGCGCAAGTAGCGCTATCAGCGCCAAGGCGATGGTTCCGTAACCGATCAGCCGCGCTTGTCGGGCCACTTCACGACAGCAGCGCTCCACCTGAGCCACCCAGTCTCCGGTGTCGAAGGCGCCACCCGTTTCATAAGCCGGATCAGTCACAATCACGGCGCCCTCAAGCACATGCTCGCCGGCGTCATCCGAGATCGCGATGTCATGCGGACCGGGATTGGCATCGTGGCCGACTGTGACCACGATCTCGATCGTCCCGTATGGACCGACCGAAACGTCTTCGATGTCGATCCCCGGATCGCCAGTCACTCTGGGGGGTCCGTCGAGCCCGTCGCCTGTGTTCCGAACTCGCACCATTCCCGTTGTACCGGCTTTCACTCGAACCGGTGTCGTCCTTGGATCCGGCCTGAGCCCTCCCGTTCGCTCCCTGCCGACTCCCAGCGTGAGCGTCTTGGTCCGTGTCAGCTGTGGGATGGCTGGCCGGGGATCATCAGCCCCGCCTGTCGACTCAATTCCGTCGTTCACGTCGTAGGCGTACCGGGTGGTTTCAGTGCTGCGGGCCGTCACCTCCAGTTGGTAATAACCTTCGCGTATCAGTGGGGGTGTCGTGGCTTCGTAGCGCGGAGTGTCGCAGCCGGTCCCTGCACCCCCGGGCAGTACGAACTCGAGTGCGGTTCGCTGTCCGAACGGGTCTATCAGTGATGCTTCCCAACTGACATTCTGAAGCGGCTCCCGGTAATACAGATGGGCGGAAATAGTCGCTCTCTCCCCTTTGTCGTAGTGCAGCTTGTTAGCAGCCATCTTGAGGGCCACGCCACGATGCTGGACGAAGGTGAAGTATTTGAAGATCCGGGGTGAGGTGCTCGCAACGACTGCCAGCCACTGGCCTGGTTCGGCTGCCGGTTGCCGTAGGCCCAGATATGGTCGCTGAAATCCGACACGGCGGCCGTCATTGGGCAGCTCGCCAAGGGCCACCGCATAGAGGTCGCCACTCGGCGAGTACAGGTACAACTCTGCAGTGTCCGGATCGCCTTCGTAACTGGCGAAGAAGGTGGCCTCCCCGGAACCTGCCTCGATCTCTGTCTCGATGATTCGTGAGAACGCTCCCCATCGGATCGGCAGCCTATGGGTAGCGTGTTCGGCGGGCTGAAGCGAGTCGGCCAGCGCATCCAAGAACTCAGCTTGTCTCTCCGTTTCCGCTTCGGGGAAGTCAGCTTCCAGCTCTTCCTGAACCCGGGTGACCACACCGCCCTGGTCATGGAGAAGGTCGTGGATCTCAGTGAGGGCAAAGCGGAGCTCGAGTGCAGCATCGGCCTCAGAAAGCCCGGGTGGGATGCGAAAGAAGAGCCCGTCCGTTTCGTCGGCCAGCGACTCCAGGAGTGGGGCGTCAACGTCTGGACCTACTGCGATCGAAAACACGCTGATTCCCTTCCGCCTGATCTCCGCGATCATGTCTGCGGGATCTTCGGTGCCCTCGTTGTGGTATCCATCGGACAGCAGGACGATTGCCTGTGCCGCTGCCGGGTCGCCATACCCTTCGATGTCGCCGATCGCCATTCGCAGCGCGTCGCCCATCGCGGTCCGTCCGCCGGCGCCAATGCCCGCAATTGATGTGTGGGCGCTGGTTCGGTCCCCGTTGTCGTCCATCGAGCGCATTGGGAGCTCTCGAGTGGGGGCGTTGGCGAAAGAGACTATCCCGAAATGGTCCTGATATGACCCACTGTCGTGGTCTGTGAGATCGATGAAGCTGTCGGCGCCAACCAGTGCCTCGCGGATGGCGTCGCCTTGCATGCTGCCGGACCGATCCAGAATCAGCACGATCCTTGTCTGCTTTTCGAGGAGGATTATCTCGACCGGGTCAGCGCCCGCGGTTCGTGTGCCATCTGGTGTGGTTCCTGGGGTGGGCACCGCCCACTGAAAGTTGATGGCATACCAGCAGGAGTGGCCCGTTTCACCGCCGTAGCTGTAGTCGTCCTGTGGGGTGTCGCCGTTGGGGTCGTGGTTCGCCTCGACACACCATTCGACGACTTCGCCTTCGAGGAAGCTTCCGTCGACGAAGCGGTCACCCTGAGACTTCTCCGACTCCATGATGCAGGACACGACCTCTGCGGTGCAGCCATCGCCCTGGTATTCGTCGCCGCAGTTATACCCGTAGTGGCCAAACTCGTGGACGATAATGAACGGGAAGTCCTTTTCGTCGAAGCCAAGGGTGCCGTGGCCGTCCTGCCAAAGCCGGTTGCCATCGACGTGGGCCTGAGCATTCACGGGGTCAACCCACCAGTCTGCGTTGCGGCTGCCAAAACTATCCAGGGCAAAGTAGATCCGGCCGAATTGTTGGGCGCCGTCGCTCGCTGAGTACAAGAGCTCGGAGGCACGCTGCCAGGAGGACCTCCACTGGTTGATTGTCGCCTCGTCCGGGTCGGACTGGAACGAGACAATCATGTTGAACTTTCCCGCGGTCAGGGTCCCCATGCCAATCTCCATTTGTGGCTTCTCTGGCTAGAAGAGGCATCCGCCGAGGAATAGATACAAGAACGTGGAGTCTCTTTTGCGGGCGCTGTGTTTCAGTACTCGACCATGTGGCGTCGAGCCGCCCACGTCAACGAGCTCTGATGGTCCTCGATGATGGCGACCGCCGACGGAAGGTAACGACTCTTGCCACATCGGCGAGCTACAACAGTGGGAGGCACGATCTCGCACCTTTCGCAGCCATCGTTCTCTAGTTCTGATGGATCCCAACCCCGTTATGGATAGAGGAGATAACCGCGCGGTTGGGAACAAGGTGCGGTGCTGTATACTGCGCGACATGTCGACGAGGACCCAGATTTACTTGACCGACGACCAGAGGCGTCGAATCGATGAATTGGCGTCCGCTCAAGGGCTGACGATGGCAGAAATCATTCGTCGGGCGGTCGACGGCTATTTGGACGAGCAGACAGATCCGAGCGCTGCGTTGTCTGCCACATTTGGATCTGTCCCCGACCTCGAGGTGCCATCTCGCGACGAGTGGGGTCGTGGCTGATTTTCTCATCGATACAGACGTATTCGTCGATCATCTTCGGGGGGCGAAAGAGCTCGAGGCGAGGTCTCACCGCGTTCACTATTCGGTCGTGACCAGGGCGGAGTTGTTTGCATGGAACACAGCTACGGAGATTGTGAGCCTTCTCCTGGCACCGTTTCGTGAGATTGACATCGGCCGCGAGATCGCCGAGCGCGCTGGCAGACTGCGGCGAGAGTCAGGGATTCGCCTGCCGGATGCATTGATCGCAGCCACCGCAGTCGAGCACAAGCTGAATCTCTTCACCCGTAATCGCTCGGACTTTGAGGGAGTCCGTGGATTAAGGATTCGGGAGATCGGCTGAACTCGAACCGCGCGCTTGGGAACAAGGTGGGGTTGACCCTTCATCCCAGATGTGCTACTTGTAGCACTATGACCCGCATCGGCATTCGAGAGCTCCGTCAGAGAGCAAGCGACTACCTGCGTAGGGTGGAGGCCGGGGAGACCATCGAAGTCACTGATCGCGGTCGGCCCGTTGCACTTCTGACCCCGATACCGAAAGCGCCTCCAGTCGAGCGGCTTCGTGCGTCCGGTGACATACAAGCTGCAACCGCGTCTTGGGACGATCTCCCGGCGGCCTTGCCTCTCGAAGAAGGGCAGGAGGCACCTTCAGTGATCCTTGAACGCTTGCGCTCCGATGAACGGTGAGACCGTCTGGTACGTCGACTCGTCGGCGATCGTGAAGTTGGTTGCGAGCGAATCGGAAACGCCTGCGTTGTCCAAGTTTCTCGTGAACCGCCACCCGCTGATCAGCAGCGCTCTAGCTACCACTGAGGTCCATCGAGCGGTACTGCCGCTTGGTGAGTCGTTTCTTCGCCAGGCAACCGACGTTCTCTCACGGATTGAGCTCGTACGAGTCTCGAACGAGGTCCTCGAAGATGCGGGACGGCTGAAGCCCACAAGCCTGAGATCTCTCGATGCAATTCATCTCGCTACGGCCGCCCTTTTCGGGAACACCCTGAGTGGTCTCATCACCTACGACGGACGGATGCTCGGCGCAGCCGAGTCGCTCGGCTGGAACGTTCACTCACCCGGCTGACCGCGCGCTTGGGAACTAGGTGCGGTAGTAAGGGAGAGGCCTGTCGTTGTTGGGGACTTCGAAGGTTGGCCTGTTTCGGTCAAACGGGGTCAAACCACCGGGAGTCGAGATTTCTCAGGCGGTCTTAGGTGACTCACACTCCGCTGGCCGACCATCTGCCGGTTGCGTCCTGAGCAATGAGGCTCTCAACCGTGCCGTCTCGCAGCCTCACCTCCTGCAATTCCTTGAACGCAGCCGTCACTTCCTCCCTAGATAGATCTTCTAGGCCCTCGACCGCCTCTTCGATGGAAAGTGCATTGTCGGATGATTCCAGGGCCAACAGCACCTTCATGTTTCGTGCGGAGATACGGGCGCCCTTGCGCCGGATCTGATTCAGAACACGGAGGGCTGCGGCGGCGACTCCAGCGATGCCTGCCACAGTCGCTTGCGTTCCCGCGGGGTCGTTAAGAATCCATCCGGTACCTATCGCCGCCACAACCCCATCAGAGACCGCATCAAGAAGAGACAAATCGTCGTCTCGAATGACCCACCGAATGCGTGGCACCATCATCGCCAAAGTTCCGGGAGGCGGATCCGGGAAGGTGACTTCCTCGAAGGCCGTGACCAGGTGTTCCCCGAGTTCTGCCGCGATCGCTCCGGGCATCCCGCGCTGTGTGAACGCTGTGGTCAGGTAGCCAGATGCCTCTTCTTCGGTTGAGTAACGCATCAGTGGCACCCTTCGTCAGTCCATCGTTCTGTTGCAGGTCCCGACGATGGTTCGTTCGCTGCTTGTGGGCAAGCGTACGTTTGAGGCACAGGGCTTTCGGGCCGATAGAGAATCTCATAAGCGAGGCGATGTCACAGATTTCTGCACATTGGAGCCGCAGCCGAATGCCTTGGTCGTGTTTGGCCTTGGTACTAGTCCTCGTTTTCTTCGTGGCGGTTCCCTACTCCGCAGGGGCCCACCCAGGTGGCACCGACGGAAATGGTTGCCACAGATGTCGCACGAATTGCACGGAGGACTGGGGAATCCCCTACGGCTACTACCACCGACACAACCCGGTGCGCGACTGCTTTGAGCCGCCTCCGACGACGCTGCCTCCCACTACGACGACGACTCGACCGACTACAACCACCAGCCAACAGACAACTACGACTCGAGCTCCTCCTCCCCTGGCGGGAAAAAGCTTCTCCGCTCAGCTTCGCAATGTCAGGCAACAGGTTCTGGCTTCCTCCTCAGAGCTAATCAACGCGAACCAGCTTTGGGAGTCGGGTGAGGCCCCGTTTGCCGAAACCCACATCTCTTTCACCCAGATCGCGGCCGATGTGTCCGATCTGCGCCAGGCCGTGGAGGCGCAACGCGCCCAAGCTGATGACGATGCCGCATACGAGAGCCTTGCCGACATGCTCGATGGACTCGAAGTTGCAGCTGCCGACGTCATTGCCGGTTTGGAGGCCCCCGACAGTGGAGAGGCCCGAGCAGAAGCAATGGATGAGTGGCTACTTGCAGTCGCAGCCTTCGATTCGTTGGTTTCAGACTTGACGCCGCCGTCGACCACGAGCACCACTACTGCCCCAACCTCAACCATCACAAGCCTTGAGTTCTCGACGACCGCGGAATCCATTCCTTCAGCTGTCGAAGCAGATTCTGCGACCGGCGAAGACGGCGGGTGGATCCTCTTTGCAGCTGCCGTCGGCGGGATCGCCTATTGGTTGGGGAGACGACATCGTCACAACAGCTAGCCAGCTGCTGTCACAATCCCCAGGTGCCTCTCCCGCTCGGGATCGCTGACGAACTCATCACCGAAGCTCTCGCCGCGCGCCTGACCGATGAGCTCGTCCACGTCAGATCCCAACTCGACCCCGCCGAGGCGGATCGACGAGTCGCCCAATATGTCGCAGAAACTGTCGCCCGGGCTGTACGGGCCCTCCCCGCTGACAACCGAGCCGAAAGCGCCGCCGAACTCGCCAACCGCATCATCGAGCTCCTACGAGCATCACACCGCGTCGACCTCACCACCGACGACCACCTCAAACTCCCGCCCGAAATCCGCCTGGCCTCCTACGAACCAACCCTCGGAGCCACCGAGCCCACCCGCCCCGAGACCCCACTTCGGGACACCATCCTTTTCACCAACTCTCCGACCGAACCCAACCTGGCGTCGGAGATCGGCAAGGAGATGGCATCAGCGGATCGAGTCGATGCCCTGATCGCCTTCGTCAAGTGGAGCGGCCTCCGCCTGATTGCAGACCAGATCACCGACCACTTGAAAGCCGGCAAGCCACTCCGGGTCATCACCACCACCTACACCGGCGTCACCGAACGGCGGGCCCTCGACTGGCTGGTGGAACAGGGCGCCGACGTGAAGGTCGCCTACGACGCCCGGGTCACACGTCTCCACGCCAAGGCGTGGCTCTTCGAACGCGACACCGGATTCGACACCGCCTGGATCGGGTCCTCCAACCTCTCGAAGTCGGCCCTTGTCGACGGCCTCGAGTGGAATGTCCGAGCGTCCCGTGTGACCAGTCCCGACATCGTCGACAAGTTCACCGCCACCTTCGAGTCCTACTGGTCCGACGTGCACTTCGAGTCATACGACCCCGAACAGGACGCCGACCGTTTCGACCTCGCTGTCGGCGCCGCCCGCCAGACCGCCACACCGATCGATCTGTCGTTCATGGACGTCCAGCCCTATGCCTTCCAGCGTCAAATGCTGGACGACTTGGCGGTCGAACGCCATCGTCACAACAGATGGCGAAACCTGGTCGTAGCCGCCACGGGTACTGGCAAGACGGTGGTGGCAGCGCTCGACTACCGCCGTCTCCGCAAGGAGCTGGAGAGATCGAGGCTGTTGTTCATCGCCCACCGCAAAGAGATCCTCACCCAGTCACTCACCACGTTCCGTGCGGTCCTCAGAGATCAGACGTTCGGCGAGCTTTACGTCGACGGCACCAGACCCGAGCAATGGGAGCACGTGTTCGCCTCCGTACAGGGGTTGTCCGCCTACGACCCAACCCGCATCCCGGCGGACCACTTCGACGTCGTCATCGTCGACGAGTTCCACCACGCCGCCGCCAACACCTACCGAGCCCTCCTCGAACATCTCGACCCGAAGGTCCTCCTCGGATTGACTGCCACTCCCGAACGGGCAGACGGACGAAGCGTCCTGGAATGGTTCGACGACCGGATTGCGGTCGAACTCCGTCTCTGGGAAGCAATCGACTCTGGGCATCTCGTCCCGTTCCACTACTTCGGGATTCACGACGGCATCGACCTATCCGACCTCGAGTGGAGGGCCGGCGGCTACCAGGTCTCCGACCTCGACAACGTCTACACGGGAGACGATGCCCGTGTCGGCATCGTGTTGGAGGCAATGAGGGACAAGCTGGATCCCCAACACATCAAGGCGCTCGGTTTCTGTGTGTCGATTGCCCACGCCGAATACATGGCCAACAAGTTCAACCAAGCCGGCATCCCCTCTGTGGCCGTATCAGCCAACACCAAAGCCGAGGAACGTGCCGATGCGCTGCGGCAACTGCGCAACGGGAACCTCTCAGTGGTGTTCGCAGTGGACCTCTTCAACGAAGGGGTCGACGTGCCCGACGTCGACACGGTTCTCTTCCTCCGACCCACCGAGTCCCTAACAGTGTTTCTCCAGCAACTCGGCCGGGGACTGCGACGAGCCGACGACAAGGCAGTCTTGACCGTCCTCGACTTCGTCGGCAACCAGCACCGCAAGTTCCGTTTCGACCAACGGTTCCGCGCCCTCACCGGAGACACCCGCCAGGGTGTGATCCGACAGATCGAGAACGGATTCCCCTACCTGCCATCCGGATGTCACATCGAGCTCGATCGTGTCGCCCGACAGGTTGTCCTCGATCACATCAAGTCGTCGCTCCCGGTGCGCTGGCCCGACCGGGTAGCGGAACTACGTCAGATGGGAGACGTGGGACTGGGGGAGTACTTGGAAGAGACCGGACTCGATCTCAGCGACGTCTACAGCGGCGGCAAATCGTTGACCAGCCACCGACGAGCCGCCGGCCAACTCACCGGACAGAAGGGGGAGTACGAAGACCAGTTGAGCCGCTCCTTAGGTCGGATGCTGCACATCGACGACGAACTGCGAATCGACACCTACCGTGACCTGCTGTCCAGGACGGAACCACCTGCGGTTCATCAGATAAGTCGTCTGGAACACCAAGTTGCGTTCATGCTCAGCTCCTCCCTTTGGGATCGAGAGAAGCTGACGGTCCAGGAGAGCCTCGACCGACTGTGGGCCGAGACGCCGATCCGCCAAGAGCTCGTCGAACTCCTCGGTTTCCTCGACGAACAGGCATCACATCTGCCGCTCACTCTCGACGACGATTCTCCGCTCCGAGTCCACGCCCGTTACTCACTCGCCGAGATCATGGCCGGCATGGGAATCAGCGCGCCCGACCGTCAGGAACGTCCCCAAGCCGGTGTCCGCTGGGACGACGGCACCCAGACCGACCTGTTCTTCGTGACTCTCGAGAAGAGCGAGCGCGACTTCTCACCGACCACTCGATACCGGGACTACGCCATGTCCCCGAACCTGTTCCACTGGGAATCTCAGAGCACCACCCGCGCCGAATCCGAAACTGGACAGCGCTACAT
>Ga0299913_10000037_pt1 | contig 55325 bp, 56 predicted proteins | sample RVTome_9_FD_201360 | JGI IMG/M metagenome (GOLD analysis project Ga0299913, IMG submission 201360) | Soil microbial communities from uranium-contaminated site in the Upper Colorado River Basin, Wyoming, United States - RVT155D38 (version 2) ... | reverse complement strand
ACGATCTCCCGCGGCTCGCCGTCCTCGAACAGGATCACGGTCGGGATCGAGAGGACGTTGTAACGGGCCTGCGTCTGCGGGTTCTCGTCGACGTTCAGCTTCAGGAAGGTCACGCGCTCGTGCTCGTCGGCCATGTCGGCGAGGATCGGCCCGACGACGCGGCACGGCCCGCACCACGGCGCCCAGAAGTCGACGACGACGGGGCCCTCCGCCTGGAGGACCTCCGTCTCGAAATCGGCGTCCCCGACTACCCCGAGCTCGGCCACCGGGCCACTATAGCCCGGCGTCCGGCGGCGTCAGAGCCTTCGCCGCGCCGCCGCGAGCCGCAGGGCGGGAACCCGCATGACGGCCTCGACCACGATCCCCGGCCCCATCTTCGAGCCGCCCTCCGTCCGGTCGGTGAACCGGATCGGCACTTCCTCGACGGTGAAGCCGGCCCGGAGCGCGCGGTAGACGGTCTCGATCTGGAAGGCGTAGCCGCGCGACCGGATCCGGGCGGGCTGGATCGCCTCGAGCACCTCGCGGCGGTAGACTTTGAACCCCGAGGTCGTGTCGTGCACCGGGATGCCGAGGACGGCCCTGGCATAGACGGAGCCGCCGCGGCTGACGAAGCGCCTGAGCGCGCCCCAGTTCTCCGTGCCGCCACCGGGGACGTACCGCGAGCCGAGCGCGATGCCGGCGCGCGCGGTCGCCTCGACGAGGCGCGGCAGGTCGGCAGGGTCGTGGGAGAAGTCGCAGTCGATGGTCGCCACGAGCTCCGCCCCGGAGTCGAGCGCCCGCTCGAAGCCCGCGATGTAGGCAGGGCCGAGCCCCTCCTTCCGCTCGCGGTGGAGGACGTCCACGAACCCGACCTCGCGAGCCAGCCCGTCGGCCAGCTCGCCGGTCCCGTCAGGGGAGGCGTCGTCGATCACGAGGACACGGCCGTCGAGGCCGTGCTCGGCGAGGACGGAGCCGAGCACCCGCACCATCGGCTCGAGGTTCTCGCGTTCGTCGTACGTGGGGAGGCAGACGACCAGGCTCACGCGCGTATCATCGCCGCGGTGAGCGCCAAGCTGCCGACGAACACCGAGCTGGCCGACCGGTTCGAGCTGCTCGCCGACATGCTCGAGCTCGACGGCGCCGACGCCTTCCGGCTCGCCGCTTACCGCCGCGCCGCGTCCCGGATCCGCGAGTCGGCGGTCCCCGTCGCCCAGCTCGCCGTCGACGGGAGGGCGACGCGGCTGTCCGGCATCGGCGCGACCATCGAGGGCAAGATCGTCGAGGTCGTCGAGACCGGGGACATGAACGCGCTTGCCAAGCTCCGAACGAAGCTGCCCCCGGGGCTCGTGGACGTCATGCACGTCCCCGGGCTCGGCCCGAAGACCGCGCGGAAGCTCTGGGCCGAGCTCGGCGTCGAGGACCTCGACGGCCTCCGGGCCGCCGCCGAGCAGCAGAAGCTGCGCGACCTCCCCGGCCTGGGCGCCAAGACCGAGGAGAAGATCCTGAAGTCGCTGGCCGCGCCGCCGAAGGCGGCCGCCGCGACCGGCCGCACGCTCCTGGGCAAGGCGCTCCCCGCCGTCCGCCGCGCCGTCGCCGAGATCGAGGCGAGCGGCCTGGCCGACCGCGTGAGCGAGGCCGGTAGCGTGCGCCGCCGCGCCGAGACGACGAAGGACCTCGACCTGATCGCCACGGCGGCCGACCCGGCCGCGCTCACGTCGTTCTTCGCCGAGCGCGAGTGGGTCGCCGAGGTCGTCGCCCTCGGCGGGACGAAGGCGACCGTCGTGTCGCACGAGGGCTTCCGCTTCGACCTTCGCGTCGTCCCGCCGGAGAGCTACGGGAACCTCCTGCAGCACTTCACGGGCTCGAAGGACCACAACGTCGCGCTCCGCGAGGACGCGGTCCGGCAGGGGCTCTCCGTGAGCGAGTACGGCGTCACCGAGGTCGAGAGCGGCCAGACATTCGCCGCGGAGGACGAGGCCGAGGTCTACGCGCGCCTCGGCTACGCCTGGATCCCGCCCGAGCTGCGCGAGAACCGCGGCGAGCTCGAAGCGGCGCGCGAGGGCGCGTTGCCGCAGCTCGTGGAGCCGGCGGACCTGAAAGGCGACCTGCACATGCACACGGACTGGTCTGACGGCCGGGCCACGCTCGAGGAGATGGTGCTCGCCGCCAAGGAGCGCGAGCACTCCTACGTCGCCATCTGCGACCACGCGAGGCGCCTGCGCGACGGGCGGCTCGAGTCGCAGGCCGAGGCGATCGCTGCTCTGGGCATCCCGGGGATCACGGTGCTGAGCGGCATCGAGGTGGACATCCGCGCCGACGGGAGCCTGGACATGGACGACGAGTCGCTCGCCGCCCGCGACTGGGTGATGGCCTCGATCCACTCCGGCTTCGACGGGCCGCGGGAGAAGCTGACCGAGCGCCTGGTCGCGGCGATGCAGTGCCCGCACGTCGACTGCATCGGCCACCCGACCGGCCGGAAGATCAATCGCCGCCCGCCCTACGAGCTCGACTTCGAGCGCGTCTGCGAGGTTGCCGTCGAGACCGGCACCTTTCTGGAGATCAACGCGCAGCCCGACCGGCTCGACCTCCCCGACACCCTCGCCCGCGCCGCCGTCGAGGCCGGGGTGCGGCTCGTGATCTCGACCGACGCGCACCGTCTCCACGAGCTCGACAACCTCGAGCTCGGCGTCGCGCAGGCGCGCCGCGGGTGGGTCTCGCCGGAGCAGGTCGTGAACACGCGGCCGTGGCGCGAGATCACGAAGATGCTGAAGCGATGAGCGGCTTCCGAGACGACGCGGCAGCGACCGCCGAGTGGGTCGCCCGCTACCTCGAGGGCGTCCGCGAGCTGCCCGTCCTGGCGCAGGTCGAGCCGGGCGCGATCCGCGCGGCCCTCCCGACCGCGCCGCCCGAGCAGGCCGAGCCGTTCGCCGACGTGCTCCGCGACCTCGACGAGGTCCTGCTGCCGGGGATCACGCACTGGAACCACCCGCGCTTCTTCGCCTACTTCGCCGTCTCCGGGAGCGAGCCGGGGATCCTCGCCGAGTTCCTGACCGCGGCGCTGAACGTCAACGCGATGCTCTGGCGCACCTCGCCAGCGGCGACCGAGCTCGAGGAGGTGGCGCTCGACTGGCTGCGGCAGCTCCTCGGCCTGCCGGAGGGCCTCCACGGCCATATCGAGGACACGGCCTCGACCTCGACGCTCGCCGCGCTCGCTGCGGCGCGGCACCTGCGGCCCGGCGCTGCGGTCCTCTGCTCGGAGCACGCGCACTCCTCGGTGGACAAGGCAGCGCGGCTCCTCGAGCTGCCGCTCGTCAGGGTTCCGGCCGACGCGGAGTTCCGGATGCGGCCGGACGCGCTCGCCGAGGCGCTGCGCGGTTACGGGACGGCCGCGGTCGTGGCGACCGTCGGGACGACCTCGAGCACCTCCGTCGACCCCGTCGCCGAGATTGCCCCACTCGCCGCGGAGGCCGGCGCCTGGCTCCACGTGGACGCCGCCTATGCCGGCCCGGCCATGGTCTGCGAGGAATACCGCTGGGCCTTCGCCGGCGTCGACCGCGCCGACTCGCTCGTCGTCAACCCGCACAAATGGCTCTTCACGCCGATCGACTGCTCCGTCCTCTACACGCGGCAGCCCGACGTGCTGCGGGACGCGTTCAGCATCCTCCCGGAGTACTTGCGCACGAGCGAGGAGGACGTCACGAACCTGATGGACTACGGCCCCGCGCTCGGGCGGCGCTTCCGCTCGCTGAAGCTCTGGGCGGTCCTCCGCTGCCACGGCCGCTCGGGCCTGCAGGCGCTCATCCGGGAGCACATGCGCCTCGCGCGTCTCTTTGCCTCGTGGGTGGAGGACGAGCCGGGCTGGGAGATCGTGGCGCCGGTGCCCTTCTCGGTGGTCTGCTTCCGGCGGGAGGGCGCGGACGGGGCGAACGCCGAGCTGCTCGAGCGCGTGAACGCGACCGGCGAGGCCTACCTGTCCCACACGGTCCTCGGGGGCCGCTACGTCCTCCGCCTGGCGATCGGCCACCACCGCACCACGGAGGCCGACGTGCGCCGCGCGTGGGAGCTCCTCCTACAGGAAGCGTAGGAGCCCGGCCAGCTCCTCCGGGCCGGCGACGACGAGGTCGGCGGCCTCGCGCAGCGCGGCGGGGCCCTCGTCGGAAGCGACCGCGACGCAGACCGCGTGCTCGAGGCCGAGCGAGCGCAGGCCGGCGAAGGCGTCCAGGTCGGTCGTGTCGTCGCCCGCGTAGAGGCCGAGCCGGGCGCCGGAGCGCTCGACCAGCGCGCGCACGGCCGTGCCCTTGTGCGCCTCGACCCGCGGGCGGATCTCCAGCACCTTCCGGCCCCAGCGCGCGTCGAAGCCGGCCTCCTCGGCGCGGCGCGCGACCCCCTCCAGCTCGGCGCGGGCGGCGGCCTCGTCCTCGGCCTCGCGGTAGTGGTAGGTGAGGGAGAGCGTCTTGTCCTCGACCGGGAGCGCGATCTCGCGGCGGAAGGCGGCGATCTCCTCCGCGAGCTCGTGGGCGCGCGGGTCGAGCTCGAGCCCGTGGTTTCCCACGAGCTCGATCCCCTCGACCCCGACGAGCCGGCGGGCATCCTCCCCCGCACGGCCGCTGACGCAGGCCACGAGTCGGTACCGCTTCGCGAGCCGGGCCAGCTCGGCGCGCGTCTCCGCGGGAACCACGGCGAGCTCGGGCCGGGCCACGATCGGGGCGAGCGTCCCGTCCACGTCGAGGATGAGGGTGCTCCGGTCGGGGGCGCGGGCAAGTGGGGCGAGCAGCTGGGAGGCCTCCATCGGCCCGCCTAGGATACGGCCGTGTCGGCGAAACGCACGGGTCTCCTCCTCGCGGGCGTCGGCGTCGCATCGGGCTTCCTCAGCGCGTTGTTCGGGGTCGGCGGGGGCGTGATCGTCGTTCCTGCGCTCGTGCTCCTGCTCCACTTCGACTCGAAGTCCGCGACCGCGACCTCGCTCGCGGCGATCGGGATCACCGCCGTCGCCGGGACGTTCTCCTTCTCGCTCTTCGACCACGTCCACTGGGACTCGGCGGCCCTCGTCGGCCTGCCGGCGGTCGCCGGCTCGCTCGTCGGCGTCCGCGTCCAGAAGCAGGTCTCCTCGCGCACGCTGACGCGCCTGTTCGCGCTCTTCGTCGTCGGCGTCTCCGTCCTCCTCTTCCTCGAATGAGCACGACCACGATCGTCCTTGCGCTCGTCCTCGGCTTCGGCGCCGGCGCGCTCTCCGGGCTCTTCGGGGTCGGCGGCGGCATCCTCTTCGTGCCGACGCTCGCGCTCGTCGTCGGGCTCGTCCAGATCGACGCCCAGGCGACGTCGCTCGCCGCGATGATCCCCGTCGTGGTGTTCGGTGCCTGGCAGCAGCACCGGGCCGGGAACGTCCGCTGGAAGGCGGGAATCGCGGTGGGCGTGGCCTCGATCGCCGGCGTCCTCGGAGGGGCTGTGCTGGCCACGTCCCTGGACGAAAACCTGCTCCGGACGCTATTCGCTGGCTTCCTGCTCTTCGTGGCGGCGCAGCTCCTTTGGTCGACGCGCGGCGACTGACCCTATGCCCGGCCGGCCTTTCCTGCCGATAATGTCCTTGGTGGTGAGCTCCCGCCTCGTCCAAGCGGCGCTGGTCGCCGTGGCCGTGCTCGCGCTCGGCGCCTCGGCCGCGGCCCAGAGCCTGCCGAGCTCGTCGTCCCGCGCCTTCGGCATCCGTGTGCTTGCCCCCGACGGAGCCGTCGCGGCCTCCGCGCCCGTCTCAGCTCCCCCGCGGAGCTCGGCGACCGTCGAGGGCTGGACCTACGGGGAGGGGGCGGTGGTCTCGGGCTGGACCTCTGCCGCCGCCCGCAGCGCAGCCGGCGCGCCGGGCGCGACCGCGACCGGGAGTTCGTCGGTCCGCTCCGTCTCGCTCTTCGGCGGCGAGATCACGGTGGACGGCGTGTTCATGCGGGCGAGCGCCCGCGCGTCCGCGACGGGGGCGAGCGGCGACCTCTCCGCTTCGTCCCTCTCCAACCTGGTCGTCCTCGGCGAGCCGGTGCGCGCGGCCCAGAACGGGCGGGTCACCCTCGGGGACTGGGGCTACGCCGTCACGCTCGAGAGGGCGGTCGTCCGCAAGCAGGGCTCGCGGCGCGGCTACCGCGGGTTCGTCACGGGCCTGCACGTCGTCCTCACCGCCGACCACGGCGGCCTGCCCGCGGGAACGGAGATCATGGTCGGCTACGCAGAGGCGGCCGCGTCCGCGCCTCGCCCCAAGCCCGCGCCGCCCCCGGCGCCCCCGCCCCCGTCGCCCGCCCCGCCGTCGAACGAGCCCGTTCCGCCCTCGACGCCGCAGGTGCCCCCGAGCGTGAAGCCGCCTCCCCCGGACGTGAAGCCGAAGCTCACCGCAGCCGGCTACGTGTTCCCGGTCTACGGGCCCGCCTCGACCTCGGACAGCTTCGGCGCTCCGCGGACGACGACCTGGCACCACGGAGTCGACATCTTCGCCCCGCTGGGCGCGCCGCTCCTCGCCGTCGCCGACGGGACGCTCTTCCGCGTCGGCTGGAACGACGTCGGCGGGAACCGCCTCTGGCTTCGCGACGGTGCCGGCAACGAGTTCTACTACGCGCACCTCTCCGCCTTCTCGCCCGTAGCGCAGGAGGGCGCGCGCGTGAAGGCCGGCGACGTCATCGGCTTCGTCGGGACGACCGGCGACGCCGCCGGCACCCCGCCTCATCTCCACTTCGAGATCCACCCTCGGGAGCTCCTCTGGATGGGCTACGACGGCGCCATCGACCCCTATCCGTACCTGACGGCCTGGCTGCGCCTCGACGATCTCGCCTTCGGCGACTGGGACCCGGGCCCCGGCCCGGCCCCCAAGGTCGGCGCGGTGCTCCTGCAAGCCGACGACATCTCGTCTCTCTCCGGCCTCGGCGACGGCTCGCTCGCGTCCTTCCTGACCGTCCCGACCCTGTTCGGCGAGGCCGAGCCGGGCCCCGTGATCGTCAACGCCGAGCCCGGCTTCGGCGGCTAGCTTCCCGCCGCACCCGGCGGCCGCCTTGTCCCTTCCGGCCACGCCCCGGGGTCTGACCCCTGGACACGTCTTCGGGGGACAGGACGTGTGTCACGAAAGTGTGACGGGCGCCGTCCGCAGCGGCCGGTCTTCTGGCCGCAGCGGGCATGTCCCGGTGCCTGACCCCTGGGCATGTCTGTCGCGGACAGCCGTCCCACGCCCGAGCCGCCGCATCGGCTGGACAGCCTCAGGCGGAGGCTGTCGTCCCAGCGACGCAGGCGGCGCCCGTTGGGGCTTCGACTAGTTCTCGTTCGGGCCGTACTCGAAGGGCTGCTCGGGGCCGAGCACCTTCTCCTTCAGCCACTTGCGCGTCTCCGGGCCCGTGGCCGGGTTGAAGAGGACGCCCAGCGTGATGCCCGTGAGGAGGATGAAGAGGTTGCGCCCGGTGTGGGACTCCTTGCCCTGCACCCGCTCGCCGGCCTTCCGCAGCTCCTCGACGGCCCGCTTGAGCTCGGCCTGCATGTCCTTGTCTTGCGCGACTCGCGTCGCGAGCGCCTGCGCGCCGCGGGAGCCGAGCAGCTCGTCGTAGATGCTCCGCGCCGAGGCGTAGGCGTTCTTCACGTGCTCGTGGAGCTCGTCGTCCCGCGCGATGCGGTCGACATAGGGCCTGGCCACGTCCACTGCGCCGTAGACCTTGTCCTTCATGGTCGTCCTTTCGTCGTCGTCTTCGCCGGGATTATCTACCCGCCGGCCGCTCGGGGAAACTCCTTCACCGCCGCAGCGGGAAACGCCGCGTCCAGCACGTCGCCGATCGTGTCCGCCAGGACGAAGCGCATCGACTCGCGCACGTCCTCGGGGAGGTCGTCGAGGTCGGCCTCGTTCTCCTTCGGCAGGATCACCGTGCCGATTCCGGCCCGCTGTGCCGCCAGCGCCTTCTCCTTCACCCCGCCGATCGGGAGAACCTGGCCGGTGAGCGTGATCTCGCCGGTCATGGCCACGTCCTCGGAGACGGGGACGCCCATCGCCAGCGACGCGAGCGCGGTCGCCATCGCCGTGCCTGCCGACGGCCCGTCCTTCGGCACGGCGCCGGCGGGGACGTGGATGTGCACGTCGCGGTCGGCGAACCAGTCGGACTCGAGCCTGAGCGCGTCCGCGTGTCCGCGCACCCACGACAGCGCCGCCTGGGCCGACTCGCGCATGACCTCGCCGATCTGGCCGGTGACCGTGAGCTTGCCGCTGCCGGGCATGGCCGTGGCCTCGACGAAGAGCACGTCGCCGCCGACGGGCGTGACGGCCAGGCCGGTCGCCACGCCGGGGTCGGAGGTTCGCTTCCGCGCCTCCGCGGAGAAGCGCCGCTTGCCGAGCCAGGCGCGCACCCGCGCCTCGTCGATCCGCGCGCCCTTGCGCTTGCCCTCGGCGATCTCGCGCGCGGCCTTGCGGGCGAGCGACGCGAGCTCGCGGTCGAGGTTCCGCACGCCGGCCTCCCGCGTGTACTCGCGGACGAGGAGCCGCAGCGCGCCCTCCGTGAGCGTCACGCGCTTCCCCTGGAGCCCGTGCGCCTCGAGCTGCTTGGGGACGAGGTAGCGCCGGGCGATTCCGACCTTCTCGTCCTCGGTGTAGCCAGGGAGGCGGATGACCTCCATCCGGTCGAGCAGGGGCGACGGGATCGTCTCGAGCTGGTTCGCCGTGGTCACGAACAGCACCTGCGAGAGGTCGAACGGCAGATCGAGGTAGTGGTCGCGGAAGGACGAGTTCTGGGCCGGGTCGAGCACCTCGAGCATGGCGCTCGACGGGTCGCCGCGCCAGTCGGAGCCCATCTTGTCGATCTCGTCGATCATGAAGACGGGGTTCTTCGTGCCGGCGTCGCGGAGCGCGCGGAGGATCGTTCCGGGCATCGCGCCGATGTACGTGCGCCGGTGGCCGCGGATCTCCGCCTCGTCGCGCACGCCGCCGACCGACACCCGCACGAACTCGCGTCCGAGCGCGCGGGCGATCGACTTGCCCAGCGACGTCTTGCCGACGCCGGGCGGGCCGACGAAGGCGAGGATCGGGCCGGAGAGCTTGTTGGTGAGCTTCTGGACCGCCAGGTGCTCGACGATTCGCTCCTTGACCTTCTCCAGGTCGTAGTGATCCTCGTCGAGGATGCGCCGGGCGGCCTTCAGGTCGAGCTGGTCGTCGCTCGTCGTGTTCCACGGGAGCGAGAGGATCCACTCGAGGTACGTGCGGATGACGCCGTACTCGGCCGCGGCCGGCGGCAGCTTCGAGAGCCGGTCGAGCTCGCGCCGCGCCTGCTTGTCGGCCTCCTCGGGGAGGTTCGCCTCCTCGACCTGCGTGCGCAGCTCGGCGATCTCCGCCTGCTGCTCGTCGGTCTCGCCGAGCTCCTCCTGGATCGCCTTCAGCTGCTGGCGCAGGAAGTACTCGCGCTGCGTCTTGTCCATCTCCTCCTGCACCTGGGACTGGAGCTTCGTCCCCAGCTCGAAGACCTCGAGCTCGCGGGAGAGGATCGCGGTCAGCTTGCGCAGGCGCTCCTCGACGTCGACGGTCTCGAGCAGCTCCTGCTTCTCCTCCGTCTTCAGGCGGATGGTGGAGGCGATCAGGTTGGCGAGCGCGCTCGGCGTCTCCGCGTTGGCGGCCGCGAGCAGCAGCTCCTCGGGGAGGTAGGGCGCGAGCTCGATGATGCGCCCGAAGAGCGACTCGACCGAGCGGGCGAGGGCCTCGGCTTCCTTCTCGCGCTCGACGACGTCGGGAAGGGGCATGAAGAGGCCGGCCAGGTACGGCTCGGTCTGGTCGACGGCCTCCAGGTGGATGCGGTCGAGCCCCTGGACGAGGATGCGGAGCGTCCCGTCGGGGACGCGGATCATCTTGTGGATGACGGCCGAGGTGCCGACCTCGTGGAGGTCCTCGGCGGTCTCGGCCTCCTCCTCGGGCGAGCGGGCGGTCACGAGCGCGATCGGCCGGTCGTCGGCGACCGCCTCGTCGACGAGCCGGATCGACCGCTCCTGTCCGACGGCGAGCGGCGTCATGCCGCCGGGGAAGACGACGCTCTCGCGCAGCGGCAGGATCGGCAGCGAGGTGGCTTTCTGGATCGCGCCTCCCGGGACCCTCTCCTCGACGGCGCTCACGTCTGCTCCTCCCCGCGCACGGGCACCCGCACCGGGCCGGGCTGCTTCTTCCGCGCGGGCAGCGAGATCGTCAGGAGACCGTGCTCGTACGCCGCCTCGGCGGCCTCCGCGTCGAAGGCGTCGCCGACGACGATGCGGCGCTCGAAGCTCCCGTAGTCGACCTCGATGTGCTCGTACTTGCGGCCGCAGTCGTGGGGCCGCTGCCGGCGACCGGAGACGACCAGGACACCGTCGTTGACGGCGACGTCGACCTGCTCCGGGTCGATGCCGGGCAGCTCGACGACGACGTGGAGCGTGGACGGCTCGGCGGTGCGGTAGACGTCGACCCGCGGCCGGAAGCCGGTGCGCTGCGGCGCCAGCCGGTGGTGCCACAGGTCGGCGAAGAGCTCCTCCATCTCGCTGGTCAGGCGATCGACCTTCCTTCGCTGGGTCATGCGAGAATCGTAGCCATGGGACGCCGCCTGAACGCGGCCGGCGCGATCGCCGGCTACCTCGTCTACGTCTGGTTCGCCGCCGTGCGCGCGGCGCCCGGCATCAGGGCGCGCAAGGCGGCACGCCGCTCCCTCCGCCGCGCCTGAGCGCGAGGGCGCCTCCGGAACCTGGAAGCGGCTCCTGTTTGACAACGATCTGCTTCACGTGTAAAAGAAGATTGTCATATGAAAGAAGAACCACCTTCCTATCCCGGCCTCTCGGGCGACGAGCTCGTCCGCGTCCTCGCCGCGCTCTCGAACCCTCACCGGCTCAGGCTGCTCGCGGCCCTGCGCGGCGGGCGCGTGCACGTGAGTCAGCTGGCGCGCGACGTCGGGCTCAGCCGGCCGCTCGTCCATGTGCACCTGCAGCGGCTCGAGGCCGCCGGGCTCGTGGCCGGGGCGCTGGAGCTCTCGGACGAAGGGAAGGCCAAGAAGTTCTTCGAGGTGACCCCGTTCGCGCTCACCCTGACGCCGGAGACGCTGGCGGAGGCGGCGCGGACGCTCAGCACTGACGAGAAGGAGGAATCCCCATGATCTTCGCTGCCACCGACTGGGCCGAGGCCTCGATCGCCATCGCCGGCATCGCCTTCGTGACGGTCGTCGCGTCCGTCCTCATCTGGCAGATCTTTGCCACGGGCCGGACCGGCCTCTCGGCGAAGCGCGAGAGCGCGTACAGGAAGCTCGCCGAGGAGGCGACGGAGGCGCAGAACCGCGCCGCGGCCGGCCTCGAGGCGACGGCGGCCGAGCTTGCCGGCCTGCGCCAGACCACGGCCGAGCTGGAACGGATGCTCAAGGAGGTCGAATAGCGTTGTCCTCGGAAGCCGATGGAGCGCTGGACGCGCAGCATGATCCGGTACCGGTGGGCGGTCCTGGCCGTCTGGGCGGTCGTCCTCGGCTTCTCCCTCGTCGCCATGGCGGGCCTCTCCGACTTGCTGACGAACCGCTTCTCGCTTCCCGGCACCGACACGGCGCGGGCGGAGCGCATCCTCGACGAGCACTTCGGCCAGAAGACGACGGGCTCGTTCACGATCGTGGCGCGGGGCGAGCCGGGCTCAGCGCCGGAGCTCGTCGGGCCGGTGGAGGCGGCGGCCGCGAGGGCCTCGGCCGAGCTGCCGACCTCCGAGGTCGCCTCGGTGCGGGCCGTCTCCGGCGCGGTCGTGAGCGCGCAGATCGTCTCGGGCTTGGAGCCTGCGGACGCCAAGGGCTACACCGACGACATGCGGGCGGCGGTCGGCGAGATCCCCGGCGCCGAGCTGTACGTCTCCGGCCAGGCGGCGATCGAGCACGACCTCGACCCGGTCTTCGCCGAGGACCTGAAGGTGGGCGAGTTCTTCATCGCCATCCCGATCGCGCTCCTCATCCTCGTCTTCGTCTTCGGCACGCTCGCCTTCCTGCTGCCGTTCGTCTTCGCGGCCGTGGCGATCCCGACGACCCTCTCGATCATCTGGGTCTTCGCCAACTTCATGGAGCTGACGACCTACCTGCAGAACCTCGTCATGCTCATCGGCTTCGGGGTGGCGATCGACTACTCGCTTCTCGTCGTCCACCGCTACCGGGAGGAGCGCCGGCAGGCGGCCTCGAAGGAGGACGCGATCGTCAGGACGATGGAGACGGCCGGCCGTGCCGTCGCCTTCTCGGGCTCGGCGGTCGGGATCGGGCTGGCGCTCATGCTCTTCATGCCGCTTCCGTTCATGCGCGGCTTCGGCATCGGCGGGCTGGCGATCCCGCTCGTCTCGGTCGTCTGCGCGCTCACGCTCCTACCCGTGCTTCTCTGGTTCGTGGCGTCGCAGCTCGACCGCGTCCGGCTGATCCCGAGGCGGATCGCCGAGCGGCGCGCCGACGAGGAGCGGAACATGTGGGTCCGGCTCTCGCGGGCGATCATGGCGCGGCCCGTCCTCTTCGCCGCGACGACGACCACGCTCCTCGTCTTCGTGGCTCTCCCGGTCTTCACCATGGAGGTCGGGCCGGGCTCGAACGAAGGCATTCCCCAGGACCTCGAGGGGATCAAGGGGCTGAACATCATCGCCGAGGAGCTGGGCGGCGGGGCGCTCTCGCCGACGGCCGTCGTGGTGGACACCGGGCGCGCCGGGGGCGCGGGCGACCCGGCCGTCCAGGCGGCGCTCGCCCGCCTGGGGGACGGGCTCGAGGCCGACCCGGAGGTCGCCGGTGTCGTGTTCGACTCCGGGGGCCCGCAGAGCGTCGACCCGACCGGGCGGTACCTGCACGTGCAGGTGATCGGCGAGAGCGAGTACGGCCGCCCGGGCGCGCTCGACTTCGTCGACCGGCTCCGCGGCGACATCGTCCCGGCCGCGGGCTTCCCGGAGGGCATCGACGTCTTTGCGGGCGGCGGGCCGCCGAGCGGCGTCGACTTCCTCGACCTCACCTACGGCGCGTTCCCGTGGCTCGTGGCCGGCGTCCTGCTCCTCACCTACGTGCTCCTCCTGCGGGCGTTTCGCTCGCTTCTGATCCCGCTCAAGGCGATCCTCCTGAACCTCCTCTCGATCGCGGCCGCCTACGGGCTCCTGACCGTCTTCTTCAAGTGGGGCGCCGCCGGGTGGTTCGGCCTGATCGCCTTCGACCAGATCGAGGGCTGGATCCCGGTCTTCGTCTTCGCGATGGTCTTCGGCCTCTCGATGGACTACGAGGTCTTCCTCGTCAGCCGCATGCGGGAGGAGTGGGACGAGACGAACGACAACGTCCGCGCGGTCTCGTTCGGCCTGGCCAAGACGGGCCGCATCGTCACGGCGGCGGGGCTGATCATGGTCGCGGCGTTCATGGGCTTCGTCGCCGGGTCGATCGTCGGCCTGCAGCAGTTCGGCTTCGGTCTCGCCATGGCGATCCTCATCGACGTGACCATCGTGCGGGCGCTGCTCGTTCCGAGCGCGATGGCGCTCTTCGGGCGCTGGAACTGGTGGCTGCCCGCGGGCGTCGCCAGGGTCTTCCGGGTCAAGCCGTCGCCGCTCCAGCCGGCCGGGCGGCCGGCCCCGAGCCCTAGCGGGCGCTAGGCTGGCCGCGTGCAGCTGGAGGTCGTCGAGGGCAACATCGCGGAGCTCGACGTGGACGCGATCGCCAACGCGGCCAACAACCACCTCTGGATGGGCGCCGGGGTCGCCGGGGCGATCAAGGGCGCCGGTGGCGTCGAGATCGAGCGAGAGGCGGTGGCGCAGGGGCCGATCGAGGTCGGCGACGCGGTCGCCACGTCGGCCGGGCGCCTGCCTGCGCGGTACGTCGTCCACGGCGCCGTCATGGGGCAGGACCTCCGCACCGACGCCGACGCGATCGCCAGGACGACCCGGCGCGTCCTCGAGGTCGCGGACGGGCTGGGGGCGCGCACGCTCGCGCTGCCGGCCTTCGGCACCGGGGTCGGCGGCTTCTCGCTCGGCGAGTGCGCCGGGATCATGGTCGGCGAGGCGCGCGCCTTCGAGCCGGCGGCGCTGGAGCGCGTTCTCTTCGCCGTGTACGGGGCGGAGGCCGAGGCGGCCTTCCGCGCCGCCGTCGAGCAGGCCGTCGACTAGCATCCAGCCGTCATGGAGGGCAGCGGCATCCGCGCGCGGGGGCTGATCTGCGCAGGCGGGGAGGCGACGCGCCTCCAGGAGCTGACGCGGATCACGAACAAGCACCTGCTCCCGGTGGGGCGCTGGCCGATGGTCTATTACCCGCTCGAGCTCATGCAGCGGCTGGGGATCCGCGACGTGCTGCTCGTCACCGGCCAGGGCCATGCGGGCGACTTCATCGACCTGCTCGGCGACGGGCGCGTGCGGGAGCGTGGCGGCGACGGGCTCCTCTTCGACCTCGACCTCACCTACAAGGTGCAGACGGAGGCCGGCGGGATCGCCCAGGTCGTGGGGATGGCCGAGGCCTTCGCCGGCGGCGAGAGCCTCGTGGTCTGCCTCGGCGACAACATCTTCGAGCTCGCCGAGGTCGAGGCGGTTCGCTCCTGGGCGGCAGGCCCCGACGACGCGCTCATCTTTGTGAAGGAGGTGCCCGACCCGGAGCGCTTCGGGGTCGTCGTCTACGGCGAGGACGGGCGCGTGACCGACGTCGTCGAGAAGGCGGGCGTGGTGGACATGCGCTTCGAGACGCCGCCCTCGAGCGACGCGGTCGTGGGCCTCTACTGCTACCCGCCGGACGTCTTCGAGATCATCCGGGGCCTGGCGCCCTCCTCGCGCGGCGAGCTCGAGATCACGGACGTGAACCGTGCGTACGCCGAGCAGGGGCGGCTGCGGTCGGCGCGGGTCGGCGGCTGGTGGCGCGACGCCGGGACGCACGAGGCGCTCGGGCTCATCGGCAACCTCATCGACGAGACCGGGGCGAACAAGCCGGCGTGATCCCCGGCGTCCTCCTCCTGCCACTGCGCGTCTTCGCCGACGAGCGTGGCTGGTTCGTGGAGATACGACGCGAGAGCCTCCTCCCGCAGCCGACCGTGCAGACCAACGTCTCCTTCTCCCGCCAGGGCGTGATCCGCGGGCTCCACTACCACGAGCGCGGCCAGGACGACCTCTTCGCCTGCCTGACGGGCATGGCCAGGGTGGTCGTCCTCGACCGCGAGACCGGCGAGACGTTCACCGCCGACATCGGCGAGGAGAACCCCGTCGCCGTTTACGTGCCGGGGAACCACGCCCACGGCTTCGAGGCGCTCACGGACCTCCTCTTCTGCTACCACGTCACCCGCGAGTACGACCCGGCCGACCCGGACGAGCACGGGATCCCGTGGGACGACCCGCGCGTCAGGCACCTGTGGAGCACGGACAGCCCGACTCTCTCGGAGCGGGACTCGGCGTCCTGATCACGGGGGCCGGCGGCCAGCTCGGGGCCGCGCTCCGCGAGGCGTTTCCCGACGCCGACGCCCGCACCCGGGCCGAGCTCGACGTGACGGAGCCGGTCGCGCTCGGCTACGTGCCCGAGCTGGTTCTCCACGCCGCCGCCTGGACCGACGTGGACGGGGCCGAGGCGGACGAGGCGGGGGGGCTCCGGGTCAACGTCGAGGGGACCCGGAACGTCGCCGCGCTCGGTGCGCCGATCGTCTACTACTCCTCCGACTACGTCTTCGCCGGGACGAAGCGAGAGCCGTACGTCGAGTCGGACGAGCCGGCGCCGCTCGGCGCCTACGGGCGCTCGAAGCTCCTGGGCGAGCGCGAGGTGGGCGAGGGCTGGATCGTCCGGAGCTCGTGGCTCTTCGGCAGGACCGGGCACAACTTCGTGCGGACGATGCTGCGCCTCGGCGCCGAGCGGGACGAGGTGCAGGTGGTGGACGACCAGCGCGGCTGCCCCACGTACGTCGGCCACCTGGCAGCGGCGACGCGGGAACTGCCGGCGCTCCCCGGCGGCGTCTGGCACGTGGCCGCCGAGGGCGAGGCGACCTGGGCCGAGTTCGCCGAGGCGATCTTCGCGGAGGCGGGCCTGGACTGCCGCGTCGTCGGGATCTCGACAGAGGAGCTGGGCCGCCCGGCCCCGCGCCCCGCGTACTCGGTGCTGCGCAGCGAGCGCGACGGCGCCCCCCGGCTCCCGCACTGGCGTGAGGGCCTGAGGGAGTGCCTGGCGCGCATGTGACCGTCCCGGCCGGGCTGGCCCGGTGGCGTGGCGAGCCCGGCGGTGCCGAGTGGCTCGACCGGCTGCCGACCATCGTCGCGGAGCTCGCCGAGCTGTGGTCGCTTCGGATCGGGGAGCCCTTCGCGGGCAGCAACGTCTCGTGGGTCGCGCCCGTCGAGCTTCCGCAGTGGGCGCACGCCGTGCTGAAGATCAACTTCCCCGAGCGCGAGAGCGAGCACGAGGCCGACGCCCTCGTCCACTGGCGAGGAGACGGGGCCGTTCGCCCCTACCTGAGCGATTCCGAACGGCGAGCTCTCGTGGTGGAGCGCTGTGAGCCGGGAACCACGCTCTGGGACCTGAGGGACGAAGAGGAGGCGAATACGGTCGCCGCGGGCGTTCTGCGCAGACTGTGGCGGCGCGTGCCCGACGATCACCCCTTCGCCCTGCTCGCCGACGCCGCGGCGGGCTGGGCCGAGGAGCTGCCCGACCGGTGGGCCCGAGCGGGCGGTCCCTTCGAGCGTTCGCTGCTCGACGAGGCGGTGTCCTTCCTGCGAGAGGCCGGGCCCACGCAGCGCGAGCCTGTCGTCTGCCACCAGGACTTCCACGGCGGCAACGTCCTGCGGTCGACGCGCGAGGCCTGGCTTGCGATCGACCCGAAGCCGCTCGTCGGGGAGCGGGAGTTCGACACGGCCTCCCTCCTGCGAGACCGCCGTTGGGAGCTGCGCGCCGAGCCGCATCCGGAGAGGCGGATCAGGCGCCGGCTCGACCAGCTCGCGTCGGGCCTCGACCTCGACCGGGAACGCATGCGCGGCTGGGGCATCGCGCACGCGCTCGCCTGGGATCCCGACGAGGACATGATCGCCTGTGCCCGCTGGCTGGCGGCAGCCCGGTAGGACGACCCCAGGGGTGGACGCCCGCCGGCCGGCGACTACGATCAGGGCGTGCGCGTGCTCGTCACCGGCGGCTGCGGCTTCATCGGCAGCCACTTCGTGAAGCGCCTCGTCGCGGCCGGCGAGGACGTAGTCGTGCTCGACAAGCTGACGTACTCCGGCCGCAAGGAGAACCTCGACGGGGTCGACTGCGAGCTTCGCGTGGGCGACATCGCCGATCCCGAGACCGTCGCCGTAGCGGCGGCGGGGTGCGACGCGATCGTCAACTTCGCCGCCGAGACCCACGTCGACCGCTCCATCCTCGGTGCCACCGACTTCGGTCGCACCGAGTTCTTCGGGACGCAGGTGCTGCTCGAGGAGGTGCGGCGAACGGGAGCGCGCTACGTTCAGGTCTCCACGGACGAGGTCTACGGCGACCTCGAGGCGGGCGGCTCCTCGAGGGAGACCGACCCGATGGCTCCCTCCAGCCCGTACAGCGTCGCCAAGGCGGCGGGCGACCTGCACGTGCCCGCATACGTCCGCACCTTCGGCGCCAACGCGTCGATCACGCGCGGCTCCAACACCTACGGGCCGAATCAGTACCCGGAGAAGCTCGTGCCGCTCTTCGTCACGAACGCGCTCGACGGAGAGCCGCTGCCGGTCTACGGCGACGGTCGGCAGATCCGCGACTGGCTCCACGTCGAGGACCACTGCGCCGGCGTCGAGCACGTGCTGCGCCAGGGCGAGCCCGGCGAGGCCTACAACATCGGCGGGGGGAACGAGCGCGAGAACATCGAGATCACGAAGCTGATTATCGAGCTGACCGGCGCCGACCCCGGGCTCGTCCGCCACGTCACCGACCGGCCGGGGCACGACCGCCGCTACTCGCTCGACTCCGCAAAGCTGAGGGTGCTCGGCTGGCAGCCGGAGCGCTCCTTCGAGGAAGGCCTGGCCGAGACGGTCGAGTGGTACCGGGCGAACCGGGCGTGGTGGGAGCCGATCAAGTCCGGCGAGTACGCTGACTACTACCGCCGCCAGTACGCCGAGCGCCTCGCCTAGTCGTCGTCCCCGCCCGCCGGGCTGCAGCGCTCGAGCGCCGCGGTGATCTCCTCCCGTTCCCCCTGGAGCCGCTCCGAGCGCCGCAGGTGCCGCTGGGCCTGCGGGCAGTCGCCGAGCGCCTCGAGCGTCCGGCCGAGGTTGTACTCGGCATAGGCCTCGTAGGGGAAGCTCGCCGAGTAGGTCCGCCGGAGCGCCGGGACGGCTTGCTCCAGGAGCGGAAGAGCCTCGTCCCAGCGCCCGTCCTGCATGAGGGCGAACGCCTCGTCGTTCAGCTCTGCGCCCTCCTCGGGGGTGACGTCGTCGCCGGGCCCGGGCGGCGCGGCGGCCGGCGCCGTCACGGTCTGCACGACGGTGGTCGGGCCTTCCTCGACCGTCACCTGGCGGATGACCGTGTCGCGGCCCGGCTGGGCCGGCGCCGCGCTCTCCTCGCTCCGGGTCGCGAAGAAGGCCGCGGCGACGCCGGCCGCGGCGAAGAGGACGGCCCCGGCCAGCGCCGCCGCGAGCGGCGGGCTCGCCCGCCGCCGCGGGGCGGGCGGCGCAGGCACGCCCTGCCGCTCGCCCGCCGCCTTCCCCAGCTCGTCGACGAAGGCCGCAGCTGAGGGATACCGGTGCTCCGGCCCCTTGGCCAGGGCGCGGGCGAGGACGCCGTCGACTTGCTGCGGGAGCCAGGGAGCGCGTCCGGAGGCGGGCGGAACCGGGTCGTGGATGTGCGCGGCCGCCTCCGCCGTCTCGGAGCCGCGGGCGAACGGCCGCCCGCCCGTGAGCAGCTCGTACGCGACGACGGCGAGGGCGTACCGGTCGCTTGCGGCGGTCGTCTCCCGGCCGAGAGCCTGCTCGGGTGCGAGGTAGCCGGCCGTGCCGAGGACCGTTCCCGGCGCCGTCATGCCCAGGGTGTCGTCGGTCACCCTGGCGATCCCGAAGTCGACGACCTGCAGCCGGTCGCCGGCGTCGAAGATGAGGTTGGCCGGCTTCACGTCGCGGTGAACCACGCCCTTCGCGTGGGCGGCGTCGAGCGCGGCCGCCGCCTGCGCCAGCCAGGCGAGTGCGGTGGCCGTCTCCACCGGCCGGCTCTGCGCCCGCTCGGCCAGGGTCCCGCCGGGCAGGTACTCCATGACCGTGAAGGGCCGGCCGGCATGCTCGCCGACGTCGTAGACGGTGACCACGTGCGCCTCACCAGAGAGCCTGGCGGCCGCGAGCGCCTCGCGCCGGAAGCGCTCGCGCAGCTCCGGCTCCTGCGCCAGCCGCTCGGCGAGGAGCTTCACGGCGACCGTGCGGCCGAGCACGCGGTCGCGGGCGACGTAGATCTCGCCCATGCCGCCCCGGCCGACGAGCCTCGGCTCCTCGTACCGGCCGGGTAGGGTCCCGCCCCCTACCGTCACCCAGTGGTGGTACCGGGGAACGGAGACGGCCAAACGTCGGCTCCCTCATGCAATCCTTACTGGAGTTCCGTACCCTCCAGGTCGATAGGGGTCTCCAGCGGCATGCGTCGGGTTCTCGTGGCAGCCATCGTCCTCGTCCTAGCACTCGCGTGCGCGGCGACCGCTCGGCCTGCCGCCACGTTCGTCCTCAAGGGCAAGGGCTGGGGGCACGGGCTCGGCCTCGGCCAGTACGGGACGCAGGGCTACGCGCAGAACGCCGGCCGCGACTACCGCTGGATCCTCGCCCACTACTACACCGGAACAACGCTCGGCGCGGCGGGAGTCGGGCGGGTGCGCGTCCTGGTCGCGAGCGGCGCCAGCCGCCTCACGGTCGCGTCGTCCGCGACGTTCACGGTCACCGACGCGAACGGGAAGAAGTACAACCTGAACGCGGGCGCGCACACGATCCGCGCCAACCTTCAGGTGCGGAGTGCAAACGGTCAGCTGCGGACGCTGGCCGGGCCCGTGCGCTTCAACCCCGGCTCGGCCCTGCTGCGGCTCTCGGGGAGCGCCTACCGCGGCTTCCTCCGCGTGCGCGCGCAGGGCGGTCTCGTCTCCGCGGTGAACGACATCGGGCTCGAGCCCTACGTCAAGGGCGTCATCGCCTGGGAGATGCCGGCCTCCTGGCACCCGGAGGCCCTCAAGGCTCAGGCCGTGGTGGCCCGCACCTTCGGGCTCGTCAGCCGCAAGTCGGGCCAGTGGTTCGACCTCTACAACGACACGCGGAGCCAGGTCTACGGCGGCGTGCGCGCGGAGGACCCGCGCACGAACGCGGCGGTGAACCAGACCCGCGGCCAGGTCGTCCGCTCGGGCGGCGCTCTCGCCTGGACGGTCTACCACTCGACCTCGGGCGGCAAGACGGCGTCCCGCGCGGACGAGTGGGGCCCGCCCGGCATCCCGTACCTCGTCGGCGTCGCGGACGAGTACGACTCCATCTCGCCCCACCACGTCTGGGGCCCGACGGACGCGGAGGACGACTGCCCGAACAGCGGCCGCGACTGCGTCTGGACCGCGGCTGCGCTCAAGCGCGCGCTCGGAGGCCGTGCCCCGGGCTCGATCATCGACTTCCGCGTCATCCAGCGGAACGGCTCCAGCCGCGTGGCCCGGACGCGGGTGGTGGGGCCGTCCGGCTCGACGACGCTCACGGGAGGAGAGCTCCGCTCGCTTCTCGGCCTGCGCTCGACGTGGTTCACGATCGGCGTCCTCCGCCTGACGGGCGGCGGCACGATCCAGCAGGGCCAGTCCAGGACGCTTCGCGCGCTCGCTCGCAACTTCACGAAGGCGAAGCTCCAGCGGAAGGTCGGCTCGGGCCCGTGGGTGACCATGCGCCCGATTCGGGGCAGCGTGAACGTCACCGTGAAGCCGGCCGTCACATCGCTCTACCGCCTGACCTCTCCGGCGGCGACCGGCGCGGCCGTCAGGGTGAGGGTCACGTCGGCGTCGTCCCGGATCGCCTCGGCCGAGGAGCCCCAGGCCGCCGGGGCCGTCACCGGCAGAGCCTCCCCGGGCGAGGTCGTGCAGGTTCAGCGCCGGGTGGACGGCGGCTCCTGGGTGACGGTCGCCGTCGCGCTCGCCGGCGAGGACGGCACCTGGCGGGCGTCGCTCGTGCTGGCGCCCGGCGAGTACCGCGCCTACACCGCGTCTCCCGCGGGAGTCGGCGTCCGGCCGACCCTCGCCCTCGACCTAGCCGCCGAGTAGCTCGTCCGCGGGGACGTTGCGGATCCGGCGCGCCGGGTTTCCGACGACGACCGCGCGTGCCGGGACGTCCTCGAGGACGACCGCGCCGGCGCCGACGAAGGCCTCCTCGCCGATCTCGATCCCCGGCAGGAGCACGGCGCCGCCGCCCACGCGGGCGCCGCGGCGGATCGTGGGGCCCTTGCGCAGGGCGTGCCGTGCCTCCGTGCGGCCCATGAAGTTGTCGTTCGTCGTGACCACGCACGGCGCGACGAAGACGTCCTCCTCCAGGGTGGAGTAGGCGGTGACGTAGGCGTTCGCCTGGATCGTCGTGCGCGCGCCGACGGTCGTGTCGTTCTCGACCAGGGAGCCGCGGCCCACGACGACCCTGTCGCCGAGCTCGCACCGCTCGCGGATGCAGGCCTGGTCGCCGACGATCACGCCGTTTCCCAGCCGGCTGCCGGCGAAGACGACGGCGCAGGCGAGGACGGCCGTCCCGTCTCCGATCACGAGCGGCGGCAGCTCCTCCCCGCGCGCGGTCGAGCCGGGGCGAAGCGTCGGCGGCTTGCCGACGACGGCGTTGTCGCCGATCACCACGTCCTCCCCGAGCACCGTGCCGGGATAGACGACCGCGCTCTCGGCGACGCGGGCGCTCAAACGCGCTCTCGCTCGAGCGAGGCCTGCAGCTGCTCGAGGGTCCGCACGACCGCGATTCCGGCGCGCGCCGCGGCGAGGCGGTCGCCCTCCCCGCGCACGAGCCCGAGGAAGTGCTCGCACTCGAGCCTGAGCGGCTCGGCGTTGGGGACGCGCGGGCTGTAGACGTCGCCGGTCCGCGTGCTCCACTCCCCGTAGGTGCGCAGCGACGGCTCGGCCGCGCTGTCGTAGACGGTCACCTTGCGGTCGAGCTCCATGTCGTCGAACACGGCCATCTTCTCCGTGCCCACGACCGTCATTCGCCGCATCTTGTGCGGGTCGAGCCACGAGAGGTGCATGTGCGCGGCCTTCCCGGAGGGAAAGCGGAGGTGGCAGAAGACGACGTCCTCGACGCCCTCCTTCAGGAACGACTCGCCTCGCGCCAGCACCTCGCTCGGCTCCTCGCCCAGCAGGTAGAGGATCACCGAGAGGTCGTGGACGCCGAGGCTCCAGAGGGCGTTCTCGTCCGCGCGGATCGTGCCGAGGTTCTGGCGGTTGCCGTAGACGTAGAGCACCTCGCCGAGCTCGTCCGCGTCCACGAGCTCCTTCAGCTTGAGAACGCCCGGGTGGTAGAGGAGGAGGTGACCGGGCATGAGCGCGAGCCCGCGCTCCTCGGCGAGCGCGACGAGCTCCTCCGCGTTCCCGGCGCCCATGGCCATCGGCTTCTCGACGAAGACGTGCTTTCCGGCCGCGAGCGCGCGGCGGGCAAGCTCCGCGTGCGTCGGCACCGGGGTCGCGACGACGACGGCCTCGACCGCGTCGTCGGCCAGGAGGTCGTCGAAGCCGGCCGTCGCCCGGGCGGCCGGGTAGCGGGCGGCCGCAGCCGCGAGGCGCTCCTCGCTCGCGTCGCAGACCCAGGCGAGGCGGGCCAGCTCGTTGAAGTTGCGGGCGAGGTTGGCTCCCCACTGCCCCAGGCCGGCGACGGCGACGGTGGGTGGACCCAGACCTAGAGCTTCCATACGCGGCCGTCCTGGCTGCCGTTCTCGCCGGTGGCGTTGCGGAAGTCGACCACGAGCCTGGCCCGCTCGGTGAGCTCGTCGTAGTCGATGCCCGAGTGCGCCGTGACGATGGCGACGCAGTCAGCCGCCTCGAGCGCCCCGTCGAGCGAGGACGAGGCGAGCCCGTGCTCGGGCAGCTCCGGCACGTGGGGGTCGTAGTAGGAGACGTTCGCGCCCTCGTCGCGAAGCAGCTCCACCAGCTTCAGGGCGGGCGACTCGCGCAGGTCGCCGACGTCCGCCTTGTAGGACACCCCGACGAGGTGCACCGTGCTGCCCTTGACGGACTTCTCCATCGAGTTGAGCGCCCGGGTGATCTTCTCCAGGCAGAAGTACGGCATGTTCTCGTTGACCTTCCCCGCGAGCTCGATGAACTCGGTGTAGAAGTTGTACTCGCGGGCCTTCCAGGAGAGGTAGAAGGGGTCGACGGGCAGGCAGTGGCCGCCGAGGCCGGGGCCGGGCTTGAAGCTCATGAAGCCGAAGGGCTTCGTGGCGGCCGCCTCCACGACCTCCCAGACGTCCACGCGCATCCGGTCGCACAGCTGTGCGAGCTCGTTCACGAGCGCGATGTTCACGGAGCGGAAGATGTTCTCGAGGAGCTTGGTGAGCTCGGCGGCCTCGGGCGAGGAGACGGCGATCACGGTGTCCAGGGCGCGCTCGTAGAGCGCGCAGGCCGCCCTCGTGCACGCCTCGGTGACCCCGCCGACGATCTTCGGCGTCGTCTTGGTCGTCCAGTCCGTGCGGCCGGGGTCGACGCGCTCGGGCGAGAAGGCCACGTAGAAGTCGGTGCCGACCTGCAGGCCGCCGGCGGCGAGGAGCGGCAGCACCTCGTCCCGCGTCGTGCCCGGGTAGGTCGTGGACTCGAGCACGATCAGGTGGCCCTGCCGGAGCCGTGCGGCGATCTCGCCGACCGCTCCCAGCACGATCGAGAGGTCGGGCTCGCGGTTGACGGAGAGCGGGGTGGGGAGCGCGACGAGGACGGCGTCGGCGTCCCGGATCGCGTCGTAGTCGGTCGTGGCGGCGACGGTGCCGGCCTCGACGAGCGGTGCGAGCTGCTCCGAGGAGACGTCCTCGATGTAGCTCTCGCCCCGGTTCAGCGCGGCGACACGGCGGGCGTCGACGTCCACGAGCACCACGCTGACGCCCGCCTCGCCGAACACCTGGGCGAGCGGGACGCCGACGTAGCCGGCGCCGACGATGGCGACGTCACTCATCGCCACTCATCGTACAAAGCAGGTCAGCGATTTTCGCGGAGGCATCGCCGTCTCCGTAGAGGTGCGGTCGCTCCGCTCGCGGTGCCGCCTCGCGCACTGCGGCGACGATTGCCTCTGGGTCGCTTCCGACCAGGCGGTTCCAGCCCGTCTCGATCGTCTCCGCCCACTCCGTGGTCGTCCGCAGCGTCACGCAGGGGACGCCGTACCAGTAGGCCTCCTTCTGGACGCCGCCGGAGTCGGTGAGGACGACGCGTGCCTGGGAGGCGAGCGCCGCAAAGTCGAGGTAGCCGGCCGGCGGCACCATGCGGACGTTCGGCGGGAGGGCGATGCCCGCCTGCGCCAGCGTCGAGCTGGTGCGCGGGTGCGCCGGGAAGACAACCGGCTCCCCCAGCTCGGCGAGCGCTCCGGCGATGCGCGCGAGCGGCTCGGGGGAGACGTTGGCCTCGCGGTGGAGCGTGAGGACGAGGTAGGCGCCGGGCTCGACCTCGTTGCGGGCGAGCGCGTCCGAGCGTTCCCGCGCGATCGGGGCCAGGCGGAGGTTCGCGTCGTACATGACGTCGCCGACCAGGTGGACGCCCTCCGTGACTCCCTCGGCGGCGAGGTTCCCGACGGCGACCTCGGTCGGGCAGAAGAGCAGTCGCGACATGCGGTCGACGAGCATCCGGTTCAGCTCCTCCGGCATCGTGCGGTCGAAGGAGCGCAGGCCGGCCTCGATGTGGGCGACCGGGACGAGCAGCTTGCCCGCCGCGAGTGCGCCCGCCAGCGTCGAGTTCGTGTCGCCGAAGACGAGCACGGCGTCGGGCGCCTCGTCGACGACGGCAGACTCGATCAGCGGCAGCATGCGACCCGTCTGCTCGCCGTGCGTCCCCGAGCCCGTCTCCAGGTGGTAGCGCGGCGGCGCGAGCTCGAGCTCCTCGAAGAAGACGGCCGAGAGCTCCGGGTCGTAGTGCTGGCCGGTGTGGAGCACGACCTCGTCCACCCCGCGCTCGCGGAGCGCGAGGGAGAGCGGGGCCGCCTTCACGAACTGCGGCCGGTTGCCGACGACGGAAAGGATTCGCACGCCGCCGGCGAATGTAGCCGAACGCCATGACCGCGAAGCTCGTGATCGGGGGCCTCGGCCTTCTCTCCCGCCCCCTCGCCGCCGGCCGAACGCTCGCCTGGTACGCCCACCGCCGCCTCGAGCGCCCGGCCTGAGGCACCGTCCCTTCCGGCCACGTCCCGGGGTCTGACCCCTGGGCCTGGCCGCCGGGGGCTTGGCCCACCCGTCCTTTCGGGGTGGGATCGGCCCCGATCGGAACGCGTCCCCGACGTCCTCTCCGGCCACGTCACCGGGTCAGACCCCTGGGCGTGTCCGCCGGGGACACGTCCGGGTGGAGGTCGGCGCGGCGGCGCTACACTTGCCACCGCCTGGGGCCGTTAGCTCAGCTGGTAGAGCAGGGGACTCTTAATCCCAAGGTCGAAGGTTCGAATCCTTCACGGCCCATCCGAGCCGAGCCGGCGGGTCAGGCTCGCGCCCCGGGGCCGCAGGCGAGCCGGAGCAGCTTCCCGCGGCGGAACCGTCCGGGGCGAGGGCCGAGACGTCGATGCCGGGCGTCTCGCCGACGATCTCGTCGGCGACGACCTCGCCGGCCGCCGGTGTGAGCTTGAATCCGTGGCGCGACCAGCCGAGCGCGAGGTAGAGGCCGGCGACGAGGACGACGATGTCGGCCGAGCGTGTCACGGGCCCATTCTCGTCGACCGTGCGCGGGACGCACGTTGCGAGCGACGCCGCGGCGGGCTATTAGTGGAGCCTCGCGGTCGCGAGTAGGTGGGGGGCAGTCGCCGAAAGGAGGCGCTCGTGCAGGTCGAGAATCGGGCAGAGGGCGGACGCGGGCTGGGTGAGTTCGACTTCCACGGCCGCGCGCTCGACGAGATCTTCGGCGACTACCGGGAGATGCACGAGCGGTGCCCCGTGGGGCGCAGCTCCCGCTACGGCGGCTTCACGTTCGTGGCGAAGCTCGAAGACATCTTCGCGGCCGAGCAGAGCCCCGAGGTGTTCTCCGTCGCCCCGTCCATGCTCTTGCCGGCGTTCGGGACGGACGTGCCGATGATCCCGATCGACATCGATCCGCCCGCGCACACGGCCTACCGGCGCCTGCTCCTGCCGCTGTTCACGCCGCGCGCGCTGGACGAGCTGACGCCCGGTCTGCGCGCGACGGCGCACGAGCTCGCCGCGTCGGTCGCGGCGGCGGACGTGGTCGACGTCTCGACCGCCTTCGCCCGCCCGCTTCCGACGATCGTCTTCAGCCGCTTCTGCGGCTTCCCCGAGCGCGACTGGCCGAGGTTCGACGGCTGGGTGGACGACATCATCTACACCCGCACCGAGGATCCCGAGCGGGCGTTCGCGGCCGGCGACGCCGTCCGCGCCTACTTCGACGAGCTCCTGGCCGAGCGGCGCGGCGGCGAGCCCCGGAACGACTTGATCGGCGTGCTCCTGGAGGCGGAGGTGGAGGGCCGTCCGCTCACCAACGACGAGCTGATCTCCTACTGCTACCTGCTGTTCGTCGCCGGTCTCGACACGACCGCGTGGGCGATCCGGGCGAGCCTCTGGTATCTCGCGCGGACGCCCGCCGCTCAGACCCGGCTGCGGGCCGAGCCCGACCTGATCCCGGCGGCCGCGGAGGAGTTCCTGCGCACGCTCTCGCCCGTGCAGGGCATGGCCCGGACGTGCACCGCCGACGCGGTCGTCGGCGGGCGCGAGCTCAAGGCCGGGGAGCGCGTCGTGCTCCTCTTCGGCGCGGGCAACCGCGATCCCGACGCGTTCGACGGTCCGGACGAGATCCGCTTCGACCGCAGGAAGAACCGCCATCTCGCGTTCGGCGCCGGGATCCACCGCTGCCTCGGGTCGAACCTCGGCCGCCGCGAGCTGGTGGTCGGGCTCGAGGAGCTCCTGCGCGCCGTGCCGGCGTTCGCGGCGGAGGATCCGTCCGAGCCGTGGCACGGGGTCGGCCCGTTGACCCTGCGCATCGGCGGGCACGAGGGACGATGACCGGGATCGACGTCGACCGGGACCTCTGCCAGGGCCATGCCCGCTGCGCAGCGCTCGTGCCCGAGCTGTTCGACCTCGACGACGACGGCTACAGCGTCGTCCGGCCCGGGCGCGAGGCGATCCCGGACGGCGACGAGGAGGCGCTCGACCGGGCGCTGCTCGCGGTCGAGAACTGCCCCGAGCAGGCGATCCGCGTTGAGCCGCATGCCTGACCGCGACGCCAGAGTCACGTGATCGCACCGTTCGCGAACCATCTGCCGGTCAGGATCGCGTTCGGCGAGGGCGTGCTCGCAACGCTTCCCGGCATCCTGCGCGGCGAGGGCTGCAGGCACGCGTTCGTCGTCGTCGACGCCGGCCTGGAGGAGCTCGTCATGCCCGTGGCTGAGACGCTGGCGCTGCTCGCCCGCGACGGGATCGAGCTGACGCGGTTCGTGAAGGAGCCCGGGGAGCCGACCATCGACGTCGTCGACGCGGCGGCCGCGGCGCTCGCGGGCTCCGGGGCCGACGTCGCGGTCGCGGTCGGCGGCGGCTCCGTCATAGACGCGGCCAAGAGCGCACGTCTCTGCGCCCTGCGCGGCGCGACGTTCGCGGAGTTCCTCGCGGGCGACCGGTCGATCCCGGCGCCGTCGCTGCCGCTCGTGTGCGTCCCGACGACGGCCGGCACCGGCTCGGAGGTCTCGGGCGGGGCCGTGATCACCGACCCGGCGACGAACGGGAAGGCGGGCATCGCGGGCCCCGAGCTGCGCGCGCAGCACGCGCTCGTCGACCCGGCTCTCACGTACTCGCTGCCACGGGAGGTCACCGCGTACACGGGCATCGACGCGCTCGCGCAGGCGATCGCCGCAGTGGTCGCGAAGGTGCGGACGCCCGTCGGGAACGCGATCGCCCTCGAGGCCGTCCGGCTGGGCGGCCGCTCGCTTGCCGCCGCCGTCCGCGACGGCTCCGACCGCGACGCGCGCTCCGAGCTGGCCTGCGCCAGCCTCATGGCCGGCCTCGCGATGAACATCTCCGACTGCACCGCCGAGCACTCGCTCGCGCAGGCGCTCGGCGGGACGTTCCACCTGCCGCACGGCCTGACCATCGGGCTCGTGCTCGCCGAGACGCTCGAGCGCGAGCGCCACCACGTCCCGGAGCTCCTCGAGCGGGTCGCGGACGCGCTGGGCGAGCCGGACGACGGGTCGCGGGACGGCTCGCGTGCCGTCCGGGCGGTGCGGCGGCTCCTCGCCGAGCTCGACGTCCCCGTCCTCCGGGAGGTCGGCGTCGCCGCCGGCGACCTGGACGGGCTCGTGGAGCGGGCGCTGGCGGACTTCTTCATCACCCAGTCGCCGAGCCCGTGGACGGCGGCGGAGGCCCGCGCCGCGTTCGAGTCGGCGCTCGCGCTCGAGCAGCGCCGTCCCCGGTGACCGCCGTGGGTTGCGGCAAACCCGCAGCCCGGGTGCGACCCCTCCCCGATGGCCCGGCGCCGCGGCGCGGCGAAACTGTCGAAGTGGGAAGGAAGTGAGACGGTGAAATGACCACAGTGACGCACTCCGACTCCGACGTCACGTACTGGGCGAACGGCTACTGGCTGGGCCACTGCGAGGGCTTCCGGGTCGACGGTCCCGAAGGCCGGGTCGGTATCGTCGAAGCCGTGCTGGGCGAGGAGGACGCGCCGACGAAGCTCGCCGTGCGCGAGGGCCTCTTCGCGCTGCGAACGGTGTACGTGCCGATCGACGAGGTGGTCGAGATCCAGCCGCGGGCGGAGCGGATCCTCCTTCGCCGCACCCCGGGTCACCGCGCATGACGCGCGGCGGCGAGCCGGACCAAGGCCTCCGCCTCGCCGGGAAGCTCGAGCCCACCGCCCGCGTCCGCGACGGCGAGACCGAGTACCGTGTCGAGGTCGAGGCACCCGGGTTGGGAGAGCACGATCTGCACGTCGAGGTGGTCGACCGCATGCTGCGGGTGAGCGGGCCGGACCTGCGCAAGCCCGGCTCCGACTCCACCTTCGAGTTCCTGCTCCGCCTGCCCGAGTCGGCGGACGCGGGCAACCTGCACGCGAGCTTCGCCGGCGGCGTTCTCGTGGTCTCCGCGCCCAAGCGGCACGAGGCCTCCCGTCCGGTGGAGATCGACGACGAGCACGACGGCTAGCCCGACCGTCGCTCCGGCCGGCCTCAGCCGCGTCGAGGCCGCGCGCCGGCTGGCCGAGCGGGGCCCGGTCGAGCCTCCGGCCACCAGCCGCTCGTACTCGAGCATCGTCCGGGCGAACGTCCTTACGGTCTTCAACCTGATCCTGGCCGTCTTCGGCGCGCTGACGCTCGCGTTCGGGGACTGGCGGGACGCCCTGTTCCTCGGCGTCCTCGTCGGGAACTCCGCTATCGGGATCACCCAGGAGGTGCGGGCGAAGCGCGCCCTCGACCGCCTGGCGGCGCTCGTCGCTCCGACGGCGCGGGTCGTGCGGGACGGCGAGACGGAGCATCTCGGCGTCGCGGACGTTCTCACCGGCGACCTCGTGCGGGTCGAGGCCGGCGACCAGCTCGTCGCCGACGGCCGCCTCGAGGAGGCGAGCGGCCTGCGGCTGGACGAGGCGATCCTCACCGGCGAGTCCCAGGCGGTGCCCCGAGGGCCCGGCGAGGAGGTGCGGTCGGGCTCGTTCGCCGTCGAGGGTGCGGGCGCCTACGTCGTGACGGCGGTCGGCCCGGAGAGCTACGCCGAGCGGATCGCCGGCGAGGCCCGCGCGTTCCGCCATCCGCGCTCGCCGCTCGAGCGCGCCCTGAACCGCCTGCTTCTCATCCTCGTCGCCGTCATGGTGCCGCTCGGCCTGCTCCTCGGCTTCGCGCTCTGGCGGCTCGAGGTCGACGTCGACGAGGCGGTGCCGCGCTCGGTCGCGGCCGTGGTCAGCCTCGTGCCCGAGGGGCTGATCCTGCTGACGAGCCTCACGTACGCGGTCGCCGCGCTCCGCATGGCGCGCCGGGGCGCGCTCGTCCAGCAGCTGAACGCGATCGAGTCGCTCGCGGCCGTCGACGTGGTCTGCCTCGACAAGACCGGCACCCTCACCGAGGGCAGCCTCCGGCTGGTCGCGCTCGTCCCGGCGGAGGGGGTCGCCGAGGAGGAGCTGGCCGCCGACCTCGCCCGCTTTGCCGCGGCCTCGCCGAGCCGGAACACGACGCTCGAGGCGATCGCCGCCGCCCGGCCGGCCCCCGCGGAGGAGGCCGAGGGCCACGTCCCCTTCGCCTCGCGCCGCGGCTGAAGCGCCGTCGTCCTCGCCGGCACGACCTACGTGCTGGGCTCGCCTGAGCGCTTCCCGCTCGGGCCGCTCGCGGGCCCGGCGGAGGAGGAGGCGCACCGGGGCCGGCGGATCCTCGCCTTCGGAACGGCCGCCGCGCTGCCCGACGACTCCGATCCCGTCGACCCGCCGCCGGGCCTGGAGCCGCAGGGCCTGGTGGTGATCTCCGAGCAGCTCCGCCGCGACGCCCGCTCGACCGTCGAGTTCTTCCGGGCTCAGGGGGTCGAGCTGAAGGTGATCTCGGGCGACGCGCCCGACACGGTGGCGGCGATCGCGGCAGACGCAGGCCTCGACGTGAGGACGGCCCTCGACGGCCGGCACCTGCCGGCGGACGACGACGAGCTGCGCCGGGCGGCGGTGAGCGCGGCCGTGATCGGGCGCATCTCGCCCGAGGGAAAGAAGCGCGTGGTCGAGGCGCTCACCGCCTCCGGCCGCTACGTGGCGATGGTCGGAGACGGCGTCAACGACGTCCCGGCGCTCAAGGCGGCGCGGCTGGCGATCGCGCAGGGCACGGGCGCGCAGATCGCGAAGAGCGTCGCCGACCTCGTCCTCGTCCGCGGCGAGTTCTCGGCGGTGCCGGCGATGGTGCGGGAGGGCCGGCAGATCCTCCGGAACCTCCAGCGGGTGGCGAAGCTGTTCGTGACGAAGTCGGCCTTCGCCGCCTTCCTCATCCTCTCGATCGGGCTGACGCCGCTCGCCTACCCGCTTCTGCCGCGGCACCTGACGCTGGCCGCGTCGCTGACCGTCGGCATCCCCGGCTTCTTCCTGGCCCTGGCGCCCAGCTCGGGCCGCCTGCCGCGCACCGGCTTCCTGCGCGACGTCTCGAGCTTCGCCGTCCCGGCGGGCACGGCGGCCGGGCTCGGCGTGCTGTCGAGCTATCTCTTCTCGACGTACGTCCTCCAGATCGACCTCGTCGAGGCGCGCACCGTGGCGACGACGGTGCTCATCCTCGTCGGCCTCTACCTGATCGTCGTCCTCGAGGCTTCGTCACGGCTGCGCAGCGCGGCGGTCACGATGCTCTGCCTGGCGCTCCTCGGCGTCTACGCCGTCGTGCTCGCGTTTCCGTGGACCCGCGAGTTCTTCGAGCTCGCCCTCCCCGGGCCCGCGGCGTGGACCACCGCGCTCGCCGGAGCCGGCCTGGCCGTCACCGGGCTCTGGCTGACCGACGAGCGCTTCACGCCCGGCGGCCGGGCCCGGCTCGACGCGGCGGCCGCGGCCGGGCCGGAGGGTTGAGCTCCCCCGCGAGCCGCCGCGCGGGCCCGGGCGCATCTGCCACCATGGCGGCGTGTGGATGCTGTTCCTCTTCGGCTGGCTCTCGAACGTCGTCGCGCTGTTCGTGGCCTCCTGGATCGTGCCGGGGGTCGAGTACGGCGACGACTTCTGGGTGCTGTTCGTCGCCGCCCTCGTCTTCACCACCGTGAACTGGTTCGTGCGGCCGCTGGTCATCCTCCTGACGCTCCCTGCCGTGATCCTCACGCTCGGGCTCGCGCTCATCCTCATCAACACGTTCATGCTCTACCTGACGGACTGGATCGTCCCCAGCTTCGAGACCGGCAGCTTCTGGTCGACGCTCGGCGCGGCGGTCATCGTGGCGCTCGTCAACCTCCTCCTGGGCCTGCTCCTGAAGCCGGATGAGAAGCGGTTCGCCGAGGCCTGAGGCCCTCAAGGGCCGTGTCCACGAAGCCGATTCCTTAGCGATGGCCGAAGCCACTCGTCTGCAGGCGCTCCTGGACCTCTCGCGGGCGCTCTCGTCGAGCCTCGACCTCCGCGAGGTCCTGCGCGAGTTCGCCACGGGGGCGACCCAGCTGACCGGCGCCACGTCGGCCGAGCTCTCGACCTACGACCCGGCGCGGGGCGACCTCGTCATGCTCGTCGAGTACCGCGGCGGCCGCGAGGAGATCACCGCCGCCGGCGGCCAGGTCTACCACCTGTCCGACTACCCGCTCACCCGCCGGGTGCTCGACACCCAGGAGCCCGCCCAGGTGCGGGTCAGCGATCCCGAGGCCGATCCCGCCGAGCGCGCGCTGCTCGAGCACCAGGGGCAGAAGTCCCTGCTCATGCTGCCGCTCGTCGCGCGCGGCGAGACGATCGGCCTGATGGAGATCGTGGACGTCCACGACCGTGTCTGGGACGAGGCCGACGTGGACTTCTGCCGCGCCCTCTGCGACATCGTCGCCGTCGCCATCCGCAACGCCGTCCTCTTCGCGGAGCTGCAGGAGACGGCCGCGCGGGACAAGCTCACGGGCCTCTACAACCGCCGCCTCTTCGAGGAGCAGCTCGAGGCCGCCGTGGCTCGGAGCCTGCGAACGCGCCAGGATCTCGCGCTCCTCGTCGTCGACCTCGACGGGCTGAAGCGGATCAACGACGTCAGCGGCCACGTCGCCGGCGACCTGGCCCTGCGCATGCTCGCGGACGCCCTTCGGGCCACGATCCGCGCGACCGACGTGGCCTGCCGGCTGGGCGGCGACGAGTTCGGCGTCATCCTGCCGGGCTCAAGCGCGGAGGACGCCGTCAGGGTGGCGGAGCGCGCGCAGGAGACGCTCGCCGAGATCGGTCAGGGCCAGTACAGCTTCTCGGGCGGCATCGCCCGCGTCACCCCGCTCCAGTCCTCGGCCGAGAACGTCTACCGCTCGGCCGACCTCGCCGCCTACCGCGCCAAGGCGGCCGGCGGCGCGAGGACCCTGCTGGCGATCGAGACGAAGGCCGCCGCAGCCGGCTAGAGGGCTGCCGCGCCGGCGCGGCGACGGGACTCGAGGTCGAGCACTTCGTCGGCGTGCTCCACGAGGAGCGGGTCGTGCGTGGCACAGACGACCGCGGCGTCGGTCTCGCGGGCGACGTCGAGCAGGAGCCGCGCGACGGCGAGCGCGTTCGCCTGGTCGAGCCGCGCCGTCGGCTCGTCGGCGAGGAGGAGCGCGGGCCGGGCGGCGACCGCCCGGGCGACGGCCACGCGCTCGCGCTGGCCGCTGGAGAGGTCGGACACGCGCCGGCCGGCGGCCTCCGCGAGCCCGACGGCGGCCAGCGACTCCGAGGCGCTGGCCCGGGCCTCCTCCGCGCCGACGCCGCGAAGCCCGAGCCCCAGCTCGACGTTCTCGGCGGCGGTGAGGAAGGGGACGAGGCCGGCCTCCTGGCTGACGAGCCCGACGTTCGCTGCCCGGAAGCGCGCCCGCGCGTCGCGGTCGAGGGCCGACACCGTCTCACCCAGCACGCGGACCTCGCCCCGCGAGGGGACGTCCAGCCCGGCGAGGAGGTGGAGCAGCGTCGTCTTTCCCGACCCGGAGGGGCCGGTCACGGCCGTCAGCCGCCCGGCTCCGAACCCCGCGGTCAGCTCGACGAGGGCGGCGGCCGCGGCGGGCCCCTCCCCGTAGGTCCGGGAGACCGCAAGCGCCTCGGCGACGAGCTCGCGTCCCTCCGCCGCCTGCGCGGCCGGCCCGGCCGCCGCAGCCTCGACCGGGGCGGTCGCGCCGGGCGCCGCCTGCAGGAGGATCCCCTCCTCGTGGAGCCGGGCGGCCGCGTGCGAGCGGATGCCGGTTCGGCGCAGAAGCTCCTCCGAGAGGCGCAGCCAGCCACCGCGCCCGACGACGATCGCCTCGGCGCCGCCGTCGGCCAGGGCCGCCTCCTCGCTGACGCGGCCGTCCCGGACGCGCACGATGCGGTCGGCGACCGCCGCCGACCCGGGGTCGTGGCTGACGAGGACGGTCGTCGTCCCCGCGTCGCGGGCCAGCTCGGCGATCGCCTCGTACACGAGCGCCGCGTTCGCGGCGTCCAGCTCCCCGGTCGGCTCGTCGGCGAGGAGGAGCCGCGGTCGGTGGGCGAGCGCGGCGCAGATCGCCACCCGCTGCTGCTCGCCGCCGGAGAGCTCCCGCGGGTGCGCGTCGGCGCAGTCGAGCAGCCCGATGCGTTCGAGCAGCGCGCCCGCGCGGGCCAGCCGCTCGCTCCGGGACACGCCGGCGAGCCCCAGCTGAACGCCCACCAGCTCCCTGACCTCGAGCTCGGAGGCGAGCGCGCGCCAGTAGTGCTGGTCGGCGTAGCCGACGACCTCGGCGCGGTAGCCGGCCCGGCCCCGCCGGCCCAGCCTCGCCAGGTCCCGCCCGAGCACGCGGACGCTGCCTGCGGTGGGCGCGTCCAGCGCCGCCAGCAGGCGGAGGAGCGTCGACTTCCCCGAGCCGCTGGGCCCGAGGACGACGCAGACCTCGCCCTCCCGCACCTCCAGCGTCAGTCCCTGGAGCGCGACCACGCCGCCCTCCGGCGCCGGGTAGACCCGGAAGACGTCGCGGATCTGGACGGCGCTCGTCCTCATACGCGGCGGGAGGCGGCGGTGACGAGAGCGGCGGCCGCAAGGACGCCGGCGCCCAGCGCGGCGCCCAGCACGGGCCAGGCGATCGTCGTGCGCAGCGGGAGCTCGGTGGCCCGCGCGTCGGCGGTCACCGTCACGAGGTCGACGACGAGGAAGCCAAGCAGGGCCGCGGTGGCGAGCCCGCCGGCGACGCCGACCGCGACCACGACGACGCTCCGCAGCCTGACGACCCGGCGGAGAAGGGCCGGCCGGGCTCCCTGTGCCTCGAGGTCGTCGAGCTCCCCGCGCTCGTCGCGCACGTCGGAGACGACCCCGAGCAGGACGCCGACGAGCGCCAGCCCGAGCGCGACGAGGGCGGCCGCGAGCAGGGTCAGAAGCGTGCCGCGCGCGAGCGGGTCGTCCCGGAGCGAGCGCTCGAGCCCGGCGCGCGACTCCACCGCCAGGACGTCGTAGGGGGAGCGGGCGAGCGTGGCGGCGAGGGCCTCGCGCTCCGCCTCCGTCGCCGCGGCGAGCCAGACCTCGTTCGCGACCGCGATGCCCGGCCGGGCCGTGTTGAGCGCCGTCCCCAGGAGCGCCCGGTCGGCGACCACGAAGTCGGCGCCTGCTCCGGGGAAGCGCTCGGCGACCGCGGCCACGCGGGCGACCACCTGCTCGCCCGCGATGCGGAGCGCGAGGTCGCCGGAGGGGGCGGCCGCCGCGGCGACGCCGGGCGAGGCGACGACGGCGAGCGGCTGCTCGTCGCTCGGCTGGCGCGGCCGGAACCGGCTCGTCACCGACTCGCTCAGCGTTCCGGTCAGCCTGACGCCGTTCCCGTCGAGGGCCGCTTCGATCCCGTTCACCGCCAGCCAGTCCCGGTAGCCGCCGAGCGCCGCGGGGCCCGCGGGCGTCCTGGCGGCGAGCGGCCCGAGCTCCAGGTCGAGCTCGAGCGGTCGCCCCTCCCCGGCCCGCTCCTGCACCTTCACGGGCGGGGAGATCGTGAGCGCCACGACCCGACCGCCCCGGGCCTCCGCGGGAACGGGCGTGCGGAGCACGCCGGCCGTCCGGGCCGGTGTCCCCAGCTCGAGCTGGGCGAAGTCGCCGCGCCGCGTCTCGACGCTCGCGGTCATGACGACGGGCGACCCCCGCGCGGGAAGCTCGAGCACGGTCGCTTCCGCCGGGAGGACGGGCCCACGCGCCGAGGCCTCGTCCGCCGGCTCGATCCGCGCCGCGAGCGCCTCCGGCGCGAGCGTGGCGAAGTCGTCCCGCCACCCGCGGAGGGCCGGAAGCGCGCCGGCGTCGAGGCCCAGCACGGTGATTCCCGTCCTCCCCCCGCCGCGGCCGACGTTCCCGGAGAGGCGCAGCACCGGCTCGACCCGGACGCCGTCGCCGAGCGTGGCGAGCTGCTCGGGCGGGGCGGCCTCGCGCACCCGAATCAGCCGCGTCAGGTCCTCCTTCAGCGTGAAGTCGAGCGGGACCGCGAAGGCGGCCTCCTCCTCCTGCCCGCGGGCGAGCGTCGAGCGGTAGCTCTCGGCGAAGACGGCGAGGCCGACGCTGACGAGCAGGAAGGCGGCTGCGACCGCGGCGTGCCCGGGGTGGCGGGCCAGCGAGAGCGCAGCCAGGCGAAGGGCGACCGACCGCCCGCGTGAGGCGCGCTCGAGCAGGAGCAGGAGCGGCCGCAGGAGCCGCACGCACGCCACCGCCGCGACGAAGGTGACGAGGCCGGGAAGGAGGACGAGCGCGACCGACGTGCCCGACTCGGCGGCGAGGGCCTCCTGGTCGAGGTCGCCGCGGAGGAGGGTGAGGGCGACGACGGCCAGTGCGCCGAGCGCGGCGGCGTCCAGCGCCGAGAAGGAGCGGCCGCCGAGAGCCAGCGGCCGGGCCCGCAGGGCGGCGAGGAGCACGAGCGTGAGCGCTCCGGCGACGGCCGCCGCGGCGACGAGCCCCGAGCGCGAGAGCGTCGAGTGCGCGAGCACCTCCCTGACGGGCTCGCCGGCCCGGGAGGCGACCGCGGCCCCGGCGAGCGTGCCGAGCGCCCAGCCCGCGACGGTTCCCCCGACCGCGACCGCTGCCGCCTCGGCGCCGGTGTAGAGCGTCAGCTGCCAGCGGCGGGCCCCGAACCACGTGAGGCGCCGCCGGGCTGCCTCCGAGTCGCGGCGCATGCTCACCGCCGCGAGGACGGCGAAGGCGAAGAGGAGCGCGGCGGACTCGCCGCCGACGAGGAGCAGGCGCCGGCCGGCCACGTCGCTCGCCTCGGCGGCGGCGCGCAGCTCGTCGACGGGCGCGGCGAGCTCGAACGAGCTCGATGTCGTCTGCAGGGCCGAGCGGGCGCGGGCGGCGTCCCCGGCGAGCCGGTCGATCTCCCAGGCGCGCACCGCCCCCGGCGCGAGCGGCGCCACCCAGGCGTAGCTCCGGTAGACGGTCTCCAGCTCGGGCGACGTCGTGAGCCCGGCGACGCCCTCGGCGAGGACGAGCGGCGCCGGCTCGGGCCGGTGGTACTCCGCCGCGTCCTGGAAGCTCGGGCTGAGGGCGGCCCGGCTCTGCTCGTTCTCGGCTGGGGCGATGAAGTCGCCGAAGAGGACCGGCGACCTGACGACGGCCGTGCCGACCTCGACGAGCCGCAGCTCCGGCACGTTCGGGATGCTCCCGCGGCCGCGCAGCCGCAGGACCTCACAGCGCTCGGGCTCGCACGCTCTCGGCAGGCGGCCGGTGCGGAGCGTCACCCAATCCCCGAGCCCGTCCACGGCGCCGAGGCCGACGAACGAGCCAGCGATCGTGCTCTCGCGGAAGAGGACGAGCGCGGCCGGCTCGACCGGCACGACGGCGGCCAGGGCGTCGCTCGCGGAGCGCTCGAGCGCGGCGTGGTCCTCGTCCAGCGCGGGCAGGCCGAACCACGCGGCGCGGACGGCCCGCTGGGCGGCGGGGATCTCCTCGACGGCGCGGGCGACGCTCTCGTCGCGGGCGACGACGGTTCCGGCGAGGACGGTCGCCAGCATCGCCGCCCCGGCGGCCACGCCGGCAGCGGCCAGGAGCGTGGTCGGCGCCCGGCGGGCGATCCGCGCGGCCGCCAGCCGGAGCGGATAGCCGAGGCGCCGGAGGGTGTCCACGCCTCAACGCTGCCAGCGGCCGGCCCCGGCGACCACTCGGCTTGCTACGCATATGGTTAAGCTCTGCTTATGCTCGACGTCAGGCGTCTCCGCGTCCTTCGCGAGGTGGCCCTGCGCGGCTCGATCGCGCGGGCGGCCGAGTCGCTGCGCTTCACCCCGTCGGCGGTGTCCCAGCAGCTGGCGAAGCTCGAGGCGGAGGCCGGGGTCTCGCTTCTCGACCGCGGCCCGCGGAGCGTCAGCCTCACCCCGGCCGGCTGGCGGCTCGTCGAGCACGCCGAGGTGATCCTGGAGCAGCTCGCCGAGGCGGAGGCCGAGCTCCACGAGCTCGCCGGCGTGCCGCCGGTCCTCCGCGTGGGGGCCAACACGACCGCGGCGGTGAGCATCGTCCCGGACGCGCTCCTCCGCTTTGCCGCGGCCCGGCCCGACGTCGAGGTGATGGTCACCGAGGCCGACCCGCTCGTCTCGCTCGCCCGGGTCCGCGTCCGGGAGCTCGACCTGGCGATCGTCTTCGAGTACGACCACGTCCCACTCCCGTCGGACGCGCGCGTCGAGCTCGAGCTGCTCCTCGAGGAGCAGCTCCGCCTCGTCCTGCCCGCGGGGCATCCGGTGGCCCGGCAGCGGGTCGTGCGGCTGCTCGACCTCGCTGACGAGACCTGGATCCGGAGCACGACGCGCTCCTCCTGCAACCCGTTCACGGAGCGCGCCTGCCGTGCCGCCGGGTTCGAGCCGCGCATCCGCTTCGAGTTCGACGACTACACGGCCATGCAGAGCCTCGTCGCCTCGGGAGCGGGCGTAGCCTTCGCGCCGGATCTCGGCCTCAGCCGCGTGAACCCGGGCGTCGCGGTCCGCCCGATCGCCTTCGGCCCCAAGCGCCGCGTGCACGCCGCCTTCCGCGCCGGCGAGCGCGGCGGCCGCGGGCTGCCGGAGCTGCTCGCCGCCGTGCGCGAGACGGTTCACGCGCGCGAGCCGCTCTTCCCGGCGCGAGCAGACGCGTCGTAGGACAACCGTTCAGGCCGCAGGGGAAGCCCGTAACCTGACGGGCATGCGCCTGGGAACGCTCGGAGCCGGGGCGGTCTTCCTCCTGCTTGCAGCAGCCTGCACGGGCGGGCCCGGGGAGGGCGTCACCGAGTTCGTCACGACGGCGGCGGACACCTCCGAGACGACCACCGAGGAGACCGAGACGCGCCCTCGGCTGCCCCTCGTCGACGCCGGGCCGGCCGCGCAGGGCGGGCCCCTCGACCTGGAGCGGGTCGCCACGGGCCTGAGCTCGCCGGTCCACGCGACCGCGCCGCCTGGGGACGAGCGGCGGCTCTACATCGTCGAGCAGCCCGGGCGCATCCGCGTGCTCGAGGACGGCGAGCTCCTGGAGGAGCCCTTCCTCGACCTCTCGTCTCAGGTGGGGAGCGGCAACGAGCGGGGGCTCCTCTCGCTCGCGTTCCATCCCAGCTTCCTCTCGAACGGCCTCTTCTACGTCAACTACACGGATACGAACGGCGACACCCGGGTGGTCGAGTTCCGCGACCCGGGCAGCGGCGAGGAGCCGGCGCAGCTGCGCGAGCTCCTGTACGTCCCCCAGCCGTATGCGAATCACAACGGCGGCCAGCTCGCCTTCGGGCCGGACGGGCTTTTGTACGTCGGGCTGGGCGACGGCGGCTCCCGCGGCGATCCGGAGAACCGCGCGCAGGACCTCTCCAGCCGGCTCGGCAAGCTGCTTCGGCTCGACGTCGACGAGCCGAGCACCGAGTGGGAGATGGCCGGCTTCGGCCTCCGGAACCCGTGGCGCTTCTCCTTCGACCGGATCACCGGCGATCTCTGGATCGGCGACGTGGGCCAGAACAGCATGGAGGAGATCGACTTCGTCGCCGCACCCGACCTGGGCGGGGTGCACAACTTCGGCTGGAACGTCTTCGAGGGCTCCGAGGTCTTCGAGGACAAGCCCCTGACCCCGGGTGGAACGGTGGTCGAGCCGCTGACCGAGTACACCCACGAGCTGGGCTGCTCGGTGACGGGCGGGCCCGTCTACCGCGGCGAGCTGCTGCGGCGCGAGGCGTGGGGACGGTACTTCTACGGCGACTACTGCTCCGGCCGGATCTGGAGCCTGACGAACTGGGACGGCGAGGTCACGCGGCGGGGTCATCCCTTCCGCGTCCCGCAGCTGACGTCCTTCGCCGAGGACGGCGCCGGGGAGCTCTACGCGCTCTCGCGGGACGGCTCCGTCTACCGGGTCGTCAAGGCCAAGTAGCGCCGCCGGAACCCGCCGGCCGCCGCCGGTGTAGAACCTGTGCAGTGGAGGACCGGCCACTGGCAGACGACGACCTCGTCGCCCGCGCCCGACAGGGCGACACCCGCGCCTACGCCCTTCTCGTCGAGGAGCACCAGACGCTTGCGATGCGCACCGCCTACCTCCTCACCGGCTCCGCCGCGGACGCCGAGGACGCCGTGCAGGAGGCCTTCGTCAAGGCCTACCGCGCGCTGGGCCGGTTCCGCCCGGGCTCGCCGTTCCGGCCGTGGCTGCTCGCCATCGTCGCCAACGAGGCGCGCAACCGGCGAAGGTCGGCCGGCCGGCGCGAGCGGCTCGCGCTGCGCGCGGCCGAGGATCCGCTCTCGGGGGGCGCGGTCCCGTCCCCCGAGGCGGCCCTCCTCGCCGCCGAGCGGCGGGACGAGCTGCTGGCCGCCGTGAACGAGCTGCGCGAGGAGGACCGGCTTGCGATCGCGTGCCGCTACTTCCTCGGGCTCTCCGAGGAGGAGACGGTCTCGGCCCTCGGCTGGCGCCGGGGAACCGTGAAGTCGCGGACGTCGCGGGCGCTCGACCGGCTCCGCGAGCGGTTGGAGGTGAACGTATGACCGAGCTCGAGCGCGCGCTCGTCCTCCTCGGCGAGGAGCTCGCGTTCCCGGCGGCGCCGGACGTCTCGGAGCGCGTCCTGGCGCGCCTGGCCGAGCCGCCGCCTCGCCGCCGCCGCCGCGCCCTCGTGGCCGCCCTCGCCGTCCTCGCGGTGGCCGTCGGCGCGGCCCTGGCGGTGCCGCAGGCGCGCACCGCCATCCTCGAGCTCTTCCGCCTGCGCGGCGCGACCGTCGAGCGGGTGGACACGCTGCCGCCGGTGCCCATGCGGACGGCCGCGGCCCTCGACCTCGGGAGGGAGGCGTCGTCCGAGGAGCTGGAAGCTGCGCTCGTCCCCGCGATCCTCGGCGAGCCCGACGCGGCGTACGTCTCCAACGAGCTCTACGGCACTCGGCTGACCCTCGTGTACGGGCCCGGCGCCCGGGTTCCCGAGTCGCCGTACACCGGCGTGGGCATCCTCGTGGGCGAGTTCGCGGGCGAGGGCGCCGTCCGCTTCGTCGAGAAGATGGTCGACGCCGGAAGCCGGGTCGAGGTGCTCCAGGTCGGGCCGTATCCGGCCCTCTGGATCGAGGGCGGCCCGCACGCGGTCCTGTTCGACGGCGAGACCCGCGTCTTCGAGGATCACGGCCGGCTGGCGGGCAATACGCTCCTCGTCGAGCGGAACGACGTCCTGGTGCGGATCGAAGGCGAGCTCACCCGCGAGCGGGCGATCGAGATCGCCGAGTCGCTCGAGTAGGGCTAGGCCGCGACCGCCGAGCCCGACTGGTCGGCCTCGACCTGCGCTCCCACCTGCTGGGCCAGCTCGACGAAGGCGCGGGCGGCGGGGGAGCGGTAGCGGTCGCGGTGCCAGGCGATGCCGATCCGCCGGGGAGGAACCCCCGGGAGCCCGATCACGGCCGTTGCCTCGTGCCCGGGGTCGACGGTGAGGAGCGGGACGAGCGCCACGCCGACACCGGCGGCGACAAGCTCCTGGATGGTGCCGTTGTCGTCGGAGCGGAACACGATGCGGGGCTCGAGGCCCGCGTCGCGGAAGCGGTTCTCGATCTGGTGGACGCTGCGGCACTGGCGGTTGCCGATCAGGGGCATGCCCGCCAGCTCGCGCAGGGATGGCGGCTTCGAGCGGGTCGCCAGCGGCGAGTCTGCCGGGAGGACGGCCACGTACGGGTCGCGCATGAGCTCCACGATCTCGAACGGCCCCTCGCCCGTGGGCAGCATCACGAACGTGAAGTCGAGCTCGCCGCGCTCGACGAGAGCGAGGAGGCCGCCGTCGTCGGCGGACTCGGTCAGCTGCACGGCCACGTCCGGCCAGGCGGTCGTGAACTCGCGGAGCAGGCGCGGGAGGACGCGGGCGCCCACGCTCTGGTACGTCCCGACGCGCAGCGTGCCCGCCGAGCCCTCGGCGAACGCGGCCATGTCCGCCTGGGCCGCCTGCAGACGGGCGACGATGCCGGCGGCGTGCCGGAGCAGGAGCTCGCCCGCCTCCGTGAGCGACACGCGGCGCGGACCGCCCGGCCGTTCGACGAGCTGTGCGCCGACGATCCGCTCGAGCGCCTGGATCTGCTGGCTGACCGCGGACTGCGTGTAGCCGAGGTGCTCCGCGGCGCGGCCGAACGACCCCTCCTCGGCGACCGCCTGGAGCGCGGCCAAATGCCGGATCTCGACCCCGAGCCAACCATCAGAGCGCATGATCGACTTGAATGATAACTCGACTTGTGCTTATCGACCAGCGGGCCGATCCTGAGGGTATGGGAATCCTGATCATCACCTTCCTCGTGCTGGTCGGGCCGCTTGCTCTGCTCTACGGCGTCGACTCCCGCCTGGACGAGCGGACGCGGCTGCCCGAGTGGCGCCGCTCGTAGCGCCGACGGGCCTCGCGACGGGTCAGCCCGCGGTCATCTGCCCGATTCCCGCGGGCTGAGCCGCCGCGAGGCCCTCACGGGCCGAATCGCCCCGGTTCGAGCCGGGTAGAAGCCGGGCGTGGTGTTTCCCTGGCCGGTCCGCCTCGTCGTCCGCCTCCGCTTCGTCCTCGTCGTCGGCTGGGTGGCCGCGGCGGTGGCGGCCCTCCTCTACCTGCCCCGGCTCGACGAGGCGCGCGCAGACGCGCTCGGGAGCCTGGTCCCGGAGGACGCGCCCGCCTACCGCGCCCAGGTGCGCTCGGCGGAGCTCTTCAGCTTCCCCGTCCTCTCCAACACGCTCGTCGTCCAGCGCGACCCCGACGGCCTCTCGCCGCAGGCGCAGGCGCGGGTGGCCGAGCGGGCCGTCAGGATCGCGCGGCGGGAGTACCCGGACCTCCTCTCCGTCCCCTTCGCCATCCCGCTCACCAACGCCCTCGGGCTGGTGCCCGGCTCGCGGGAGAGCTCGACCACGGCGATCACGTACCTGTTCTTCGAGCCGGGCCTCAGCCTGAGCGCGCGCGACCGCCTCGCCCACTGGTTCACGGACAGGTACGGGCGCTTCGACGAGTCGGACGCGCTCGTCGGCGTGACGGGCGTCGTGCCGGCGCGGGTGGAGCAGGGCCGGCTGATCCGTGACGCCATTCCGTTCGTCGAGGCAGCGACCGTGCTCCTGATCGTGCTCGTGATCGGCCTCACCTTCCGCTCGGTCGTCGCGCCGCTCCTGACCCTGCTCGCGGTCGGAATCTCCTTCATCGTCTCGCTCGGGCTCCTCGCCGCGATCGGCCGCGGCCTTGGGATCGCCGTCGCGAGCGAGCTCGAGCCGATTGTGCTCGTGCTCCTGCTCGGCATCGTGACCGACTACTCGATCTTCTACTTCTCCGGGTTCTCGCACCGCCTGCGGGAGGGGGACGAGCGCCTGCGCGCGGCCGAACGCACCGCGCGCCGGTTCTCGCCGATCGTGCTCACCGCCGGGCTGATCGTCGCGGCCGGCACGGCGGCGCTCCTCGCCGCGCAGCTCGAGTTCTTCCGCGTCTTCGGGCCGGGGCTCGCCTTCGCTGTCCTGGTCGGGCTCGCGGTCTCGGTCACGTTCGTCCCCGCTGCCCTCGCCATCCTCGGCCGGCTCGCCTTCTGGCCGCGCCCGCCGCGGGCCGAGGCCCTGCTGGCCGCGGAGCCCAGCCGGACTCCCCTCGTCTCGAAGCTGGTGTTCTCCCGGGCCGCGTCCGCGGTCGTCGTCCTCGTCCTCGGCGGGCTCCTCCTCCTGGCGGCCCGACCCGTCCGCGATCTGGAGCTGGGGGTCGAGCCGATCGCGGGCCTCCCGGCCTCGGCGGAGCCTGCGCAGGCGGCCGAGGCCGCCGCGGCCGGTTTTGCCCCCGGCGTCCTCTCGCCAACGCTGATCCTCGTCGAGCAGGCGGGTCTGTTCGCGCTGCGCGAGGAGCTCGCCCGCTTTCAGGAGCTGCTCGACGCGGAGGAGGGCGTGGCGGGCGTGCTCGGCCCGGGGACGCTCCCGGTCTCGGTCCCGCGCGGCGTCGTTCTCTCGGAGTCGGGCGCCGCCGCCCGCTTCGTCGTGTTCCTCGACCCGGACCCGCTCGGCACGGAGGCGCGGGAGCTTCTCGATCGCCTGCGGCAGCGCGTGCCCGACCTACTGGAGGAGGCCGGTCTCGCGCCCGGCACGGTCGCGTTCGGGGGCAACACGGCGCTCGCCGACGAGACCATCGCCACGGTGCTCGAGGACCTGCGGCGGATCGCCGTCGCGGCTCTCGCCGTGAACGTCCTCGTGCTCATCGTCTTCCTGCGCTCGCTGCTCGCGCCCCTCTACCTGCTCGCGACCAGCGTCCTGGCGCTCGGCGCCACGCTCGGGCTCACGGTCGTCGTGTTCCAGGACTCGTTCGGAGACGGGCAGCTGACGTACTACGTCCCGTTCATGGCGGCGGTGCTGCTCGTCTCGCTCGGATCGGACTACAACGTCTTCCTCGTCGGCCGTGTCTGGCAGGAAGCCGAGAGCCGGCCCTTCCGCGACGCGGTCGCCGTGACGGTGCCCCGCACCGCCCGGGCCATCAACGTGGCCGGGCTCGCGCTCGCGCTCAGCTTCGCGCTCCTGGCGCTCATCCCACTCGGCTCGTTCCGGGAGTTCGCCTTCGCGATGACCGTCGGAGTGCTCGTCGAGGCCTTCCTCGTCCGCACCTGGCTCGTCCCGGCGCTCCTCTCGCTGGCGGGGCCGGCGAGCGTCTGGCCGGGCCGCCGCCGGCGGCTCCGGCGCCCGGCGGCCGGTTGACTGGGCGGCGACGCTACGGGGAGTCGGTCGTCGGGATCTCCAGGCCCGCGTCGCGCAGCTCCTCCAACACGCCCTCGACGTCTTCGGAGTCGAGCCCGCCGAGCCGGTCCAGCAGCCGGTCCACGTCGCCTTCGTCGACGGTCTCGGCTTGCTCTTCCAGGCGGTCGGCCAGAGTGCGAAGCGTGTCGACGAACCGATCCCGAGCAGCCTCGAGCCCCTCCGGGGCGTCGACGTCTGCGAGGGCGTCCGCCTGCTCGCGGATGGCGTCCGCCGCCTGTTCGGCGCTCTCGCGCAGGCTGTCGGCCGAGTCGGCTTCGCCGAGCTCCCCGAGCTCGCTCTGGGCGCTTCGCTGGGCTTCAGTGATCCGTTGCTCGAGCTCGTCCGCGCTGGCCTCGTCATCGCCGCCGCCGCAGGCGCTCAGGGCGGGGAGCGCGAGGACGAGCCCGAGGATTGCGATGAGGGTGAGTCGGGGCATGCAGGTGGCCTACCCCCGCGCTCCGCCTCGAAACGCAACACCGCTCCGGGTCGAGAAACGCGGTCGGGCGTGCGAACATCTAGCGCCATGGACACGGGGCTCTCGGGGAAGCGGGTGCTCGTCACCGGCGCGTCGGGCGGCATCGGCGCCGCCTGCGCACGCGCGTTCGCAGCCGAGGGGACCCGGATCGTTCTCCACTACCACCGCGGGCGCGAGCGCGCCGAGGCCGTGGCCGCCGACTGCGGCGCCGGCGCCGTCCTCGCGCAGGCGGACCTGACCAGGGAGGAGGAGGCCGACCGGCTCTTCGCCGAGGCGCGCGCGGCCGTCGGAGGCCTCGATGCCTGCGTCGCGGTCGCCGGAGTCTGGCCGGAGGAGGACGTCCCGCTCTGGAGGCTCTCGCTCGACCGCTGGCAGGCGACCCTCGCCGCGAACCTGACCGCGACGTTCCTGACGGCGCGCGGGTTCCTCCGCGAGGTGGAGCGGAGCGGCCGCGGCAACCTCGTCCTCGTCGGGTCGACGGCGGGCCTCTTCGGCGAGGCCGGCCATGCGGACTACGCCTCGGCCAAGTCGGCGATCGTCCGCGGCCTGCTCCTCAGCCTCAAGAACGAGATCGTCCGGATCGCCCCGCTCGGGCGCGTGAACGCCGTCTGCCCCGGCTGGACGGTGTCGCCGATGACCCGCTCGACGCTGGACGAGCCGGGGCTCGTCGACCGCGTCACCCGCACGATGCCGCTGCGCAAGGTGGCCGAGCCGGAGGACGTCGCGCGCCAGATCGTCGTGCTCGCCTCGGACGAGCTCTCAGGCCACGTGACCGGCCAGGTGGTCACGGTCGCCGGCGGCATGGAAGGCCGCGTTCAGCACGACTAGCCGCTAGCCCTCCGTGTGGGCGAGCACCGCGCGGCAGAGCTCGGCGCGGCCGAGCATGCCCACGAAGCGGCCCTCCTGCGTCACGGGCAGCGCGCCGAGGTCGCAGTGCAGGAACCGCTCGGCGGCGTGAGTCGCGCTCGACGACTCGTCGAGCACGATCGGCTCGTGCATGTGCTTCTCGACAGGGTCGCGGGCGACCGCGTGCGCGCGCTCGTCCAGCAGGCCGGCGTCGTCGGCGGCGAACGCGGTGTGCCGCAGCTCGGCCAGGTACTGGGGGAAGAGGCCTCCCAGCAGGTCGGAGTCGGCGAAGAGCCCGACGACGTGCTTCTCTTCGTCGAGCACCGCGATCGTCGTCACGGGATGCGAGACGAGCATCTCGGCCGCCTCGAGGAACGTCGCGCTCTGCGGGACCGAGGCGGGGACGAGCTCGATGTCGGAGACGATGCGCACGGCGTCAGAGCTGGAAGGCGAGGAGGTACACCGTAGCGATGAGGAGCGAGACGAGGGTCACCGGCACGCCGACGGCGAGGAAGCGCCCGAAGGTGATCGGCTGCCCGCTGCGCTCGAGGACGCCGGCCGCGGCGACGTTGGCGGCCGCCGCGATGAGGGTGGCGTTCCCGCCGAAGCAGGCGCCGAGCGCCAGCGACCACCAGAGGCCGTCCTGGAAGACCTCGTCGTCCGCCTGCAGCTGCTCGACGACGGGGATCATCGCGGCAGTGAAGGGGATGTTGTCGACGAGGGCCGACCCCGCGGCGGACCCCCAGAGGATCGCCATCCCCTGGCCCGCGGTCGAGCCGGTCGCCTCGGCGAGCCAGTCGGCGATCTCGGTGATCACGCCGCGCTCCTCGAGCGCGCCGACCATCACGAACAGGCCGACGAAGAAGAAGATCGTCGACCACTCCACGCGCTCGAGGGCGTCCTCGACGTCGTCGGAGGCGACCAGGAGCAGGATCGTGGCCCCGCCGAGCGCAACCACGGCCGGCTCGATGTGGAGCGGCGCGTGCAAGAAGAAGGCCACGATCGTCCCCACGAGCACGGCGAGCGAGCGCTTCACGTAGCGGCTCTCGCGCACGTCGCGCGCGGGATCGAGCCGCTCGAGCTCGGCCACGCGCTCGTGCGCCACGACGAGCTGCTTGCGGAAGGCGAAGTAGAGGCCTGTCGTGACGACGGCCAGGGTCACGAGCGCGACCGGCGCCAGGTTGACGATGAAGTCGTTGAAGCTGAGCTCGGGGACGGCGGTGCCGATCATGATGTTCGGCGGGTCGCCGATCAGCGTCGCCGTGCCTCCGATGTTCGAGGAGAGGACCTCCACGAGCACGAGCGGGATCGGGGAGATCCTGAGGATGTCCGCGAGGAGGAGCGTGATCGGGACGACCAGGAGGATGGCCGTCAGGTTGTCGAGGAAGGCCGAGGTCAGGCCGGTCACCCCGGCGAGGAGGAAGACGAGCCGGAGCGGCTTGCCGTCGGAGAGCTGCGCCGTCCTGAGAGCGAGGTACGTGAAGATCCCCGTCCGCTCCGTGAGGCCGACGAGGATCATCATCCCGACGAGGAGGCCGAGCGTGCTCCAGTCGACCGCGTCGATCGCCACGTCGAGCTCGATCACGCCGATGAGGACGACGAGGCCGGCGCCGACGAGGGCGGCCTTCGTCCGGTGCACCCACTCGAACGCGATGACGGCGAGCGCGGCGGCGAAGATGGCGACGGCGACGATGTCCACGGCAGACCCCGGCGGACATCGTTACCTGACGGTGGCGCGGTTCGTCGGCAGTAGAATCGCGCCCTCGCGAAGGGCGCAGAGCCGAGCGGACTCCGGCGGCTGTGTGACCGTCGATGGAGATCGCGCTCTACGCCCTGCTGTTCGTCGCCGGCCTGGGACTGGCTCTGGTTGCCAGCGACGTCGCCGTCGCCTACACGCGCGCGCTCGCGGCCGCGCTCGGGGCGCCGCCGTTCATCGTGGGCGTCGTCCTCGTCTCGCTCGGAACCGACCTGCCCGAGATCGCCAACTCGATCGCCGCCCACGTGCAGGGGGAGGGCGACGTCAACGTCGGTGACTCGATCGGCTCGACGCTCACCCAGTACACGCTCGTCCTCGGGCTCTTCCCCCTGGTCGCCGGGGCGCTGCTGATCGACCGCCTCCAGGTCGGGCTGGTCACCGTGCTGACGATGGCCGGCCTCGGCCTGACGGCGCTCTTCGTCGCCAACGGATGGCTGGGCCGTTGGGAGGGCCTCGCGCTGGTGCTCGCCTGGGCCCTGTTCACCTGGATCGTCGTGCGCGTGATCCCGGGGAGTGAGCCCGAAGAGCCGCCCGGCGTCAGGCTCGGGAGCCGGTGGGCGCAGGGGGGCGTCGTCCTCGGCGCCCTCGCCGTCGTCGGGCTCGGCGCGACCGTCGCCGTGCGCTCCCTCGTCAGGCTCGCGGAGCTGGCCGGGGTGCCTGAGTTCGTGATCGCCTTCTTCGGCGCCTCCTTCGGGACCTCGGCCCCGGAGATCGTCGTCGACTTCACGGCGCTGCTCCGCGGCTCGCCCGCGATCGCCCTCGGGGACGCGCTCGGGAGCTCCCTGATCGACGCCACACTCTCCATCGGCATCGGGCCGCTGGTGGCGCCGGCGGAGGTGACGCCGGGCCTTGCTCTCACCGGTGCCCTCTACACGCTGGGCGCCGTCGCGGTCGTCGGGGCGCTCCTGGGCGGCCGCCGCCGCCACGACCGTCTGAGTATGGCCGTCCTCCTCGGCCTCTACCTGCTGGCCTACGTGGTGCTGCTCTCGGCCGAGTGAGCCCCGCCGAGGCGGCGCTCGATCCAGCGCGCGCCCACGGTGTCCGTGAGGCCGTGGGCCAGGATGGAGGCGAGGATGACGAACGAGGCGACGTCGAACACGAGCGTGCGGTCGGGCGCGCTCGAGCCGAGGACGAAGAGGGCGAAGAGCATCGAGGCGACGCCCTTGGGCCCGAACCAGGCGATGAAGAGCTTGTTCGGCCTCGCCATGTCCACGCCGATGAAGGAGATGAGGACGGCCGCCGGCCGGGCGACGAGCAGGGCGAGGGCGATGAAGGCGAGAATTGGCCAGATGGAGCCCTCCCAGCCGGTGGCGACGACGAGCGCGCCGAAGACGAAGAACGTCGCGATCTGGAAGACGGCGCTGACGCTCTCGTTGAACTCCTGGAACGTGATCGGCATCTCGTGGCGGGTCGCCGCCAGGGCGATCCCGGCGACGAAGGCGGCGATGAGGCCGTTGCCCCACGTGAGGTCGGCGAGCCCGAACGCGGCGAGACCGAGGCCGAGCGCGTAGGCGCCCTCGTACTTGAGCTCCATGTGCCCGCCCGGCACGCGGGGGAGCAGGCGGCCGGCGAGCACGGCCAGGGCGACGCCGATGGCGGCGCCGACCACCGCCTCGCCCGCCAGCTTGGCCGCCTCTCCGGTCGCTTCGCCCCCGGTCGAGAGCGCCAGGAAGAAGAGCACGAACGGGAGCGCGAGGCCGTCGTTCAGCCCCGACTCGAGGTTGAGCGTGTGCCTCACGATCCGCGGGACGCGCTTCGAGGCCACGACCGCGGAGGTGACCACCGGGTCGGTCGGGGAGAGCACGGCGCCGAGGAGGAACGCCTCCGCCCAGGTCAGCTTGGGGAAGAGCGCCTTCCCCGCCAGGGCGAGGATGACGAGCGTGATGGGCATGGCGAAGACGAGCGCCCGGGCGGTCGGCCCCCAGTGCTCCCGCAGGAGCTCCGACTCGACGAGGAGCCCGTCGGAGAAGAGCGTGAGGATGAGGGCGAGCTCGACGAGGAGGAGGACGATCTCGGCGCTCGGGTCCGCCTCGACCACGCCGGCGAGCGCCAGACCGATGCCGACGGCGACGGAGAGCACCGAGATGGAGAGCACGGTGCCGTGCAGCCAGCCCGAGAGGGCCGCGGCGACGGCGAGCAGGAGCCCGAGGATGAGCAGGCCCTCGGCGAACCCGATGTCCATCGCGCAACCCTAAGGCCCGCCGGGCGGCGCCGTGCAGCGTGAGGGGCGGCTCGGGGCCGCCCCTCGGCAGGAGCGGCGCTAGTACGGGGGAGGTCGGTCGTACGGATCGCGGCGGACGATCGTCTCGCGCCGCCAGGTGCCGACGCCGCCCCAGCTCGACCAGAAGAGCAGGGAGAGGAGGCCGCCGACGATGCCCGCGATCATGAGGATCCAGCCGACCGTGGCGATGTCGACGCCGCTCACCTCGGCGGTGACGGCGAAGGCGAGGATCGCGCCGACGACGATGAGGAAGAGACTGGCTCCGATACCCATGGTGGGGCGTTCCTCCTTCGAAATGAGGACAACCGGTGGGCGCTCTGGCCCGGAGACGGTTGCGTTAGGGTTTCGCTCGGGGCCGTGATTCCCCGCTTTCCCCGTGCGGAAACGCTCGATCATCCAAATGACGCTGGTCGGGGTGGCCGTGGGCGCAGCCCTGGCGGTCGTCGCGGTGTTCATCCCGTGGCTGCCCGACGCGGCGTCGGAGCAGGCCGACCTGATCGACAGCGTCTACTGGGTCGTGACGATCATCTGCGTGGTCGTCTTCGCCGTCGTCGCCGGAGTCTCCGGCTACGCGGTCTACAAGTTCCGGGCCCCGCCAGGGGACTCGGACGACGGCAGCCCCATCCACGGGCACACGGGCCTCGAGATCGTCTGGACGCTGATCCCGACCGTCCTCGTGACCGGCATCGCCATCTACTCGGGCGTCGCGCTGGCGCAGGCCGAGGACCTGCCGCCCGACCACCGGACGATCGAGGTGACGTCGGAGCAGTTCGCCTGGACGTTCACGTACCCCGACATCGAGGTGGAGGGCGGGAACGCGCTGACGACCGGCGAGCTCGTCCTCCCGATCGACCAGGCCGTCCGGTTCGAGATCACCTCGAAGGACGTGATCCACTCGTTCTGGGTGCCGGAGTGGCGCATGAAGCAGGACGCGGTCAAGGGCATCACGACGCGCACGACGGTGACCCCGACCGAGCTGGGCACCTTCCCCGTCATCTGCACCGAGCTCTGCGGGCTCGGGCACGCGATCATGCGCTCGCAGGCGCGCGTCCTCTCGCCCGCCGACTTCGAGGCGTGGGTCGAGGAGCAGCGGCGCCTGGCGCGCGAGGGCGGCGCCGTGCAGGGCGCGGACCTCTTCGCGGCGCAGTGCGGGAGCTGCCACGTCCTCGCCGACGCGGAGACGCTCGGCCAGGTTGGCCCGAACCTCGACGAGGCGCTGCAGGGAGCTGACGCGGAGTTCATCATGGAGTCGATCGTGGATCCCAGCGCCGAGATCGCCGAGGGCTACCAGGACGGGGTCATGCCGTCGAACTACGGCGAGATCTTCACCGAGCCCCAGCTCGAGGGGCTCGTCGAGTACCTGCTCGAGGCGACGGGAGGCGGAGCGAGGTAGTGGCCGTCGACGTCCACGCACCGGAGGCCGCCGAGCACGAGGCGCCGCACGGGCCGCCCCCCCGGAAGGGCCTGAAGCGGCTCACCGGCGCCGGCTGGCTCAGGGCGCTCTGGTTCATGCCGGTCGCCTGGGTGCTGGCGACGCTGCTCGTGATCGGCTGCCGCGCCGCCCTCGGCTACGAGCCGCTCTGGGAGCTCCAGGTCCTGATCGTCGCGTGGACGGTGATGGTCCCGCTCGCCTTCCTCGCCGGCCTCGGCGGCTTCGACTACTGGCTCTACTGGATCTCCGGCCGGCCCTCTCGCCCGGACGACCACTCGGGCCACGGCGCGCGGACGTGGAAGGACTACTTCCGCGTCAACACCGACCACAAGGTGATCGGCGTCCAGTACCTGGTCACGACGATCTTCTTCTTCGTCGCGGCCGGGCTCATGGCCATGTTCATGCGCGCGGAGCTGGCGCAGCCCGGGATGCAGTACGTGGACACGAACACGTTCAACGGGCTCTTCTCCGTGCACGCGTCGCTGATGATCTTCCTCTTCATCATCCCGGCGTTCGCGGGGCTCGGGAACTACGTCATCCCGCTGATGATCGGCGCGCCGGACATGGCGTTCCCGCGCCTGAACGCGCTCTCGTTCTGGCTGCTGCCCATCGCCGGGCTGATCATGCTCTCGAGCTACCTCGTGCCGGAGGGCGGCGCGTTCGCGGCCGGCTGGACGAACTACGTGCCGCTTGCGGTCAACCAGGCCGATGGCAACCTCATGTTCCAGATGGGCGTCCAGTGGGCGGGCGCGTCGTCGATCATGACGGCGCTCAACTTCCTGGTCACGATCATCACGATGCGTGCGCCGGGGATGACCTTCTGGCGCATGCCGCTCCTCGTCTGGGCGAACTTCGCCACCTCGACGCTCGTCGTCCTCGCGACGCCGTTCGTGGCCGGCTCCCAGTTCTTCATCATGTTCGACCGGGTCCTGCACACGAACTTCTTCAACCCGGAGCTGGGCGGCGACATCATCGCCTACCAGCACATCTTCTGGTTCTACTCACATCCGGCCGTCTACATCATGATGCTGCCCGGGTTCGGCATCGCCTCGGAGGTGATCTCCGTCTTCGCGCGGAAGCCGATCTTCGGCTACCGGCTGATGGCGCTCTCGCTCATGGCGATCCTGCTCCTCGGCTTCTCCGTGTGGGCGCACCACATGTTCGTCTCCGGGATGCAGCCCTGGATCCGCGTCCCGATGATGGTGACGACGCTCGTGATCGCAGTCCCGACCGGCATCAAGGTGTTCAGCTGGCTGGCGACGCTGTGGGAGGGGCGCCTCCACTTCAAGACGCCCATGCTCTTCGCGCTCGGCTTCGTGTCGATGTTCGTGATCGGCGGCCTCTCGGGCATCTACCTCGGCTCCGTGCCCGTGGACATCCACGCGAGCGACACGTACTTCGTCGTCGCCCACATCCACTACGTCCTCTTCGGGGGCTCCCTCTTCACGATCTTCGCCGGCATCTACTACTGGTTCCCGAAGATGACCGGCCGGATGTACGACGAGCGCCTGGGGAAGATCCACTTCTGGATGACGTTCGTCGGCTTCAACGTCACCTTCTTCCCCATGCACTGGATCGGGCTGCAGGGCATGCCGAGGCGCGTCGCCGACTACGCGCCCGAGTTCGGGAACTGGAACTTCGTCATCTCGATCGCGTCCTTCGCGCTCGGCGCGTCGACGATCGTCTTCCTCTACAACATGATCGTGAGCTGGCGGCGCGGGCCGGTCGCGCCGGCGAACCCGTGGCACGCGCTCACGCTCGAGTGGCAGGTCTCCTCGCCGCCGCCGATCTTCAACTTCGACGAGATCCCGCAGGTGGTCGGGAGCCCGTACGAATACGGCACCCGCGGCGCTCGCCACGCGATCCTGAACGGGAAGCCGACGGAGACGGGCAGGGCAGCCGAGCCGATGGAGATCATCCATTCGTAGCGAGAACCCCTACGAGCAGGCCCCCGCGGCCGTGGGGCCGCGCGTGCGGCACGTCCTCGTGCTCGCCAACGAGACGGTGGCCGGCAAGACGCTTCTCGACGCCATCGAGGAGCGTGCGGCCGAGGGGCCGATTCGCGTCACGGTCGTCTCCCCGCAGAACGATCCCCGCGCGGGCTTCGTCGTCTACGAGGACAGCCGCCGTTCGAGCGCCGACCGGCGCCTCCGCAGGACGCTCGACCTCCTCCACGAGGCCGGGATCGCCGCCCGCGGGGCGATCGTCGACCCCGACCCGCTGCAGGCGCTCCGCGACGCGCTCCACCAGTACGCGCCCGTCGACGAGGTCATCATCTCGACGCATCCCGGCGCCGTGCGCTCGAGCTGGCTCCGCGGCGGCCTGATCGACCGGGCCCAGAAGGCGGCCGGCGAGATTCCCGTGACGCACGTCGAGGTCGACCTGACCTCCCCGCGCGAGCGCATCCACATCCTCGTGATCGCCAACCAGACGATCGTCGGCGGCCCGCTCCTGGAGGCGATCCGCGAGCGCGCGCAGGCCGGCCCGACCGAGGTCACCCTCGTCGCGCCCGCCGACCAGACCGGCGTCCAGCGCCGGCTCGACCAGGCCCTCGCCGAGCTCGAGCGCGAGGGAATCGAGGCGACCGGGCACATCGGCGACCCCGACCCGGTGACCGCGGCGCTGAACGCCGTCCACGACGAGCCGGTCGACGAGATCATCGTCTCGACCTTCCCCGCCGCGACCTCCGGGTGGCTGCGCCGGAACGTCGTCGGGCGGATCGAGGGCGGCGCCGGGCTCCCGGTCCGGCACGTCGTCGTCGAGGCGACCGAGTCGGAGGGGCCGGACTAGTGGCGTCCGTCGCGGACGCGCACGACCACGGCGAGCATCCGCCCGCGGCGCACCAGAGCTCGCGCGTCGACTCGCGCCTGCTCGGGATGTACCTCTTCATTGCCTCGGAGACGATGCTCTTCGGGTCGTTCTTCAGCATCTACTTCTTCGACCGCGTCGTCGTCGGCGGGGAGGGCGGTTGGCCCCCGGAGGGCTACGAGCTTCCGGTCTACCTGGCCCTCGTCAACACCATCATCCTGGTCACGTCGAGCTTCTCGATGCACTGGGCGCTCCAGTCGATCAAGCGCAACAACCGCTCGGGGCTGATCGCGGGGCTGACCCTGACCTTCCTGCTCGGCCTCACGTTCCTCCTGATCCAGGCGCGGGAGTACACGCGGCTCGGCTTCGGCCCCTCGGACAACGCCTTCGCGTCCACGTTCTTCGGGCTCACCGGCCTCCACGGAGCGCATGTGTTCGTCGGCCTGAACCTGCTCCTGTACGCGCTCATCCGCTCGCTCCGGGGCCACTACGGCCCCAAGGCGGAGGACCACCTCGGCGTGGAGCTGCCGGGGATCTACTGGCACTTCGTCGACGTAATGTGGATCGTGGTCTACACCACGGTGTACGTGCTCTAGCAGGCTTCCAGGGAGGCGCCCGTGCGCAATCCGTTCCGGTCCGAGGCTGAGGCGTTCAGCTTCGTCCTGGTGTGCGTCGCGGTCTTCGCGGCGGTCGCCGTGGCCGGGATCCTGGCGGGTGGCTGGGTCGCTCTGGGCGTCTTCGTCGTCCTCGCCGCCGGCGTGGCCTTCTACGTCAAGGGCGAGCCGAAGGGGCCCGCCGAGGAGGTCGCCTCGCGGGCGGGCGAGGGGCGCCGGCGCATCCTGGTGGTGGCCAACGAGACGGTGGCGGGCCGCGCCCTCCGGGACGAGGTCGCCCGGCGCGCCGGGGAGGACGCCGACGTCCTCGTCGTCTGCCCGGCGCTCAACTCACCGTTGCGCCACTGGGCCTCGGACGAGGACGCCGCTCGCGCCGGGGCGGAGCGCCGGCTCACCGGCTCGCTCTCGGCGCTCGACACCGCCGGCGTAGAGGCGCGCGGCGAGGTCGGGGACGCCGACCCGG
>Ga0299913_10000036_pt1 | contig 57099 bp, 49 predicted proteins | sample RVTome_9_FD_201360 | JGI IMG/M metagenome (GOLD analysis project Ga0299913, IMG submission 201360) | Soil microbial communities from uranium-contaminated site in the Upper Colorado River Basin, Wyoming, United States - RVT155D38 (version 2) ... | reverse complement strand
CCCGAGGACGAGAAGGTCGACCAGCTCACCATCTCGTTCGAGAAGACCGAAGCCGGCGCCGACATGGTCCTGAGCTGGATCCGCACCGAGGTGCGGGTGCCGATCGTCCCGGCCGGGTAGGGCGCCGGCTCGGGTCCTTCGGGATCGGGCCGCGGAGATCCCTCGCTGCGCTCGGGATGACAGCTGGTGGCCGTTCGTCGCCCGAGCGGACCCTCGTCCGGGCCGGGAGGGCGCCCCGGCGGCGCGCCGCGGCTACGACGCGCCGCGGCCGGACAGCACGACCGGGATCGTCTTGAGCAGGATCTTGACGTCGAGCATCGGCGACCAGCTGTCGATGTACTGGAGGTCGAGCTCCATCCAGCGGTCGAAATCGACCTCGTTGCGGCCGCTGATCTGCCACAGGCAGGTCAGGCCCGGCTTCATCGACAGCCGCCGGCGCTGCCAGCGCTCGTACTGCGCCACCTCCTCGGGGATGGGCGGCCGCGGGCCGACCAGGCTCATGTCGCCGCGCAGCACGTTCCACAGCTGCGGCAGCTCGTCGAGGCTGAACTTGCGCAGCAGCCGCCCGAGCCGGGTCACCCGCGGGTCGCGGCGCAGCTTGAAGGCCGGCCCGGCCATCTCGTTGAGGTGGAGCAGGTCGTGCCGGCGCGACTCCGCGTCGCGCACCATCGTGCGGAACTTGTAGAGGATGAAGTAGCGCCCGTTGAGGCCGCAGCGGGTCTGGCGGAAGAGCACCGAGCCGCCCGAGGAAAGCTTGATCCCGAGCGCGATCAGCAGCACGAGAGGCAGGGCGAGGCCGAGGATCAGCAGCGACACCGCGACGTCGACCGATCGCTTGGCGAGGAGCTGGAGCTGGTTCGTCGGCGTCGTCGAGAAGGTCAACAGCGGCAGCCCGTCGAGGTCCTCGAGCTGCACCCGCGCCTGCACGTGCGGGAAGAGGTCCATCGCGAACCGGGTGCGGATGCCAAGCTCCTGGAGGATCTCGAACAGCTCCTCCATGCGGTCGAGCTGGCGGCGGGGGACGGCGAAGATCACGTCGTCGACCGGGTCCTCCTGGACGATCCGCGGGATCTCCTCGAGCCCGCCGAGGAGCGGCGCCGGGAGCTCGCCGCGGGCCGCGTCCTCCGCCGCCTCGCCGACGCTGGCGAAGCCGATCAGCCGGTAGCCCCAGAACCGGTGGTGGGCGATCGAGCGGGCGATGCCGCGCGCCGTCGGCCCGGTGCCGACGATCAGGATCGAGCGGTAGTTGAGCCCGCGGCTGCGCACGTAGCGCGAGGTCAGCCGGATCGCCAGCTTCTCGGTGAGGACGAACAGGCACGACAGCACCGCGAAGAGCAGGATCCAGGTCCGGCTGATCTGGTCCTCGAGGAGCTTCTCGCCGAGCCGCAGGGCGAAGATCGTCAGCGTGAGGATCGCCGCGGCGAGGAAGGAGGCGCGGATCACCGCCAGCGCCTCGTCGAGCAGCGGCACCGTGCGGTGCGAGCGGTAGGTGCCCGACGACAGCAGCAGCACGGCCCAGATGCCGAGCGCCAGCGGGAGCAGCGGGAGGTAGTCGGAGAGCGGGTAGAACGGGCCGGCGAACGACTCCGGCCACAGCGCCGGCAGCACCACGTCGCGCAGGTGGTAGGCGGCGAAGAAGGCCGCCGCGACGACCACGAGGTCGACGAGGACGATGGCGACGGTGAGGATCCGTGCTCGTTCTTTCAGCATCAGCCGTCTTGCGCCGCCCCCGCGCCGCCGATTCTAACGGAACTCGCGACGCAAGCGTCCAAACCGGGCGCCGTCCGCGTCGCGGCTGCCCGATCCTGCCCGATCCTGTAAGATCCGATGAGAACAGCGTTTTTCCGCGCCGCCGGAGCAACGATGACCCTCACCCCTCTCGACGTCCAGAAGGCCCGCTTTCCCCACAAGCTGCGCGGTTACGACCCGCGCGAGGTCGAGGAGTTCCTCGAGCTGGTCGCCGAGGAGCTCGCCCAGCGGCTCGGCGAGATCGACCGCCTGCAGCGCGAGGTGCGCTACTACCAGGAGCGGCTCGAGCAGGGGGAGCGGCGCGAGCACCAGCTCCAGGAGACCCTGGTGCGCGCCCAGAAGGTCGCCGACGAGATCACCGAGGCCGCCGAGCGGGAGGCGCGGGTCATCGTGCGCGAGGCCGAGATCGCCGGCGACCGGATCGTCCGCCAGGCCACCGAGCAGGCGACCCAGGTCGAGGCCCGTATCGACGAGCTGCGCATCCGGCGCCGCGAGCTGATCCTCAAGTTCCGCAACACCCTCGACCTGCTCAACGAGGTCGTCTCCGCCGAGGCCCGCGACGAGGAGGAGACCGCGGTCGTCCGCACCCTGCCGCGCAAGAAACGCGAGGCGTAGGACCCCGAATCACCCCCCGGTTGTCGTCGAGCTCACCCTTTCGATGAGCCGCCTCCTGATCACCGGCCTGGCCGAGGTCGCCACGCCTCGCGGGATCGGGCCGCTCGCCGGCTCCGAGCAGCGGCGCGTCGAGCGCGTCCACGGCGCCGAGGTGCTGTGCGAGGACGGGCGGATCGCGTTCGTCGGGCCGGCCGAGGAGCGGCGGCGGCGGTTCGGGGAGCTCGACGGGGTCGAGCGGCTGGACGGGGCGGGCGGCACGCTGGTGCCCGGGTTCGTCGACCCGCACACCCACCTGCCGTGGGCCGGCAGCCGGGAGGAGGAGTTCGCGCGGCGGCTGGCGGGGGCGACGTACCAGGAGATCGCGGCGGCCGGGGGCGGCATCCTCTCGACCGTGGCGGCGACGCGGGCGGCGTCGGAGGAGGAGCTGGTCGGCCTGGTCCGGCGGCGGATGGACCGGATGCTCGCCTGCGGCACGACGACCGCGGAGGCGAAGAGCGGCTACGGGCTGACGCTCGACGACGAGCTCAAGCAGCTCCGGGCGATCCGCGCCGCCGCGGAGGGCCACCCGGTCGACCTCGTCCCCACCTTGCTCGCCGCCCACGAGGTGCCGCCCGAGCACCGCGCCGAGCGCGAGCGCTACGTCGAGCTGGTGTGCGAGGAGATCGTGCCGGCGGCGGCCGAGGCCGGGCTGGCCCGGTTCTGCGACGTCTTTTGCGAGCAGGGGGTGTTCACCGCCGACGAGTCGCGCCGGGTGCTCGCGGCCGGCGCGCGGCACGGGCTCGCGCCGCGCCTGCACGCCGACGAGTTCGAGGACTCGGGCGGGGCGGAGCTGGCGGCCGAGCTCGGAGCGCTCTCCGCGGACCACCTGATCGCGGTCTCCGACGCGGGTATCGAGGCGCTCGCCCGGGCCGGGGTCACCGCCGTGCTCCTCCCGGGCACCAGCTTCTTCCTGATGAAGCACCGCTGGGCGCCGGCGCGCCGGCTGGTCGAGGCCGGGGTACCGGTGGCGCTGGCCACCGACTGCAATCCCGGCTCGTCGTACACCGAGTCGATGCCGACCGTCTTCACCCTCGCCGTCTTCGAGCTCGGCCTGTCGATCGAGGAAGCGCTGGCCGCCGCCACCCTCAACGCCGCCGCCTGCCTCGGCCTCGGCGCCGAGGTCGGCTCGGTCGAGGAGGGCAAGCGCGCCGACCTGGTCCTACTCGACGCCCCGAACCTCCTCCACCTCGCCTACCACTACGGCGTCGACCCGGTCGCCACCGTGGTCAAGGCCGGCCGGGTCGTCTACCGCGCCGCCCGCTCCTCCTTGGCATTCTTCGAGTAGCGGCCCCGGTTCCCGTCGCCCTGTCGAGCGTGAAGCGACGGCGCCGACCGACCGGCGGCCGGCTTCAGCGCACGGCCAGCGGGCCGCGGACGTCGGTCTCCGGCCCGCCCGGAGCGCTGACGAAGCGCGGGCGGATGTCGACCGGCACCTCGTCGAGCCGGTCGATCGCCGCTTCGAGCTCCGGCGTGGCCCGGCCCCAGCGGTCGAGGAAGGCCGCGGTGCCCTCGTAGTCGCCGGTGGCCTGGAGCATCAGGATCTCGGCGAGGAGCTCGCGGATCGCCGCCGGAAAGCGGTCGGCGACGGTGTGGAAGCGCCCGTCGTCGCCGACCTCGAGCGCGCCGTGCTCGAGCAGGTAGTTGAACTGCGCGACGACGCCGCGGCCGTGCGCCTCGTGCAGGCCGAAGCGGGCCGAGCGGAAGAGGCCGGCCAGGTAGGTCGCGGGCAGGGTGCGGCGGAGCTCGTCGGGCATCGCGCCCTCGTCGATCAGGGCGAGGACGTCGTAGACGCCGGCGACGTCGGCCTTCGCCTCCTCGAGCGTCGAGTACAGGTCCTCGAGCTCGAGCCGCACCTCGGTCTCGCGGCCGTCGACGGTGATCCGCCCCGGCCCCAGCCCGTGCGCCAGCTCGTGGTGGAGGATGAAGTTGAAGTAGGCGTCGAACGACAGGTCGTCGAGCTCCTCGGGGGCGAGCACCCGCTCGGCGATCGGCTCGAGGACCTGCTCGTACTTGGCGCGCATCACGTTGCGGAGCAGCACCTTCTTCGAGCCCTTCGCCTCGCGCACCCGCTCGTCGTTCGGCAGGTTGTAGGCGAGCGTCATCACCCCGGAGCGGGCGTCGCCGGCGGTGAACACCTCGTCGACCACCCGGATCGGGCTCTCCGTGCCGCGGTCGAAGTTCTTGTGCTCGTCGGGGATCGGCAGGTTGCGCTCGAGCCAGGGGAGCTCGTCCTTGTAGCGGGCGAGCGCCGCCGACTCCTCGGGCAGGTCGACGGTGACGAACGACTCGAAGGCCGCCTTGTATCCGAAGAGGCCGTCCTCGTACGTCTCGTAGGGGCCGATCGTCACCTCGACCGGCGCGTCGAGGTCCATCCAGGCGACGTCCGACGCGTAGTAGTCGTCGGACAGGAAGGCGTCGGCCCGCGTGCGCAGGAAGCGCGCCAGCGACTCGTTCGAGGTCGTGTCCGCCGCCTGGCGGAGCAGGCGCGCGGAGGGCTCCAGCCACTGGCGGTAGGCCTCGGAGTAGGGCACCGCGACGAGCCGGTCGCCGTCGCGGCGGATCACCGTCGTCGTCGAGGTGAACGCCTCCCGGTCCTCCGGGTGCGCCTCGATCCACGCCTCGACCTCCTCCTTGGTCGCGTCCACCGGGTAGTAGCCGGCGCCCGCCGGGTGCTCGAAGGCGTCGAGGAACGGCTCCATCTCGTCGAGCCGGTCCCAGGGCCCGAAGTTGAGATGGAAGTACTCGTGCGCCGCCCCCCGCTCGCCGCCGCGCCACCCGTCGATCCGCTCGGCGAGCTCCGGATTGCCGCGCCACACCTGGCGCAGGAAGACCGGGTCGAGCCAGCGCGACGCCTCGACGACCAGCGCCAGTACCTCGCGGTCCTCGGCGGAGAGCGCCGAGAGGTCCGCCCGGATGTCGGTCGGGGCGAACCGGGCCAGCCGCTCCTCGACGTCCGGCACGACCGTCAGCTCCCGCGTCGCCACCGCTTCCCGGAGCTCCTCCTCCGTCGTCTCCGCGACCCCCGTGTCGGCATCCATGGCCCTCGTCTCCTCCATCTCGGCGTCCACGTCCGCCTCCCCCTCGACGTCCCGGCCCACCTCGGTCTCCCGCTCCCCCGGGATCCCGTCGACCACCACGTGCTCCGGCGGCTCGATCGGTGCGAAGCAGGCGGGGAGGAAGAGGGTGAAGAACGACAGAACAGAAAAACTGATCAGTGAAGGGGAACAACGGCGGGCGGCGGTGGCTCGGCTCATCGGTCGTCTCCTCTCGGCGGGGATGCTATCGCCCCCGAAGCAAGCAAACCGCTCTCCAACACCCACCGGCCCTGCGCGGTCCCCCCTCCCGACCGCTCGCCCGGCCGCAGTCGCCGCCGCGGTACCATCGCGAGCATGAGACAGCCAGCCTACGAGCACGTCCAGAGCTACTACCTGCTGAAGACCGAGCCCGACGACTACAGCTTCGACGACCTCGAGCGCGACGGCTCCACCGTCTGGGACGGCGTGCGCAACTACGCCGCCCTCAAGCACATGCGGGAGGTCCGCAAGGGCGACCTCGCCCTCGTCTACCACACCGGCAAGGAGCGCCGCGTCGTCGGCGTCGCCCGCGCCGCCTCCGACGCCTACCCCGACCCGCGGGCCGACGACCCCAAGATCGTCGCCTTCGACCTCGAGCCCGTCGAGCATCTCGAGCGGGCCGTGCCGCTGTCGGAGATCAAGGACGACCCGGACCTGCAGACCTTCGACCTCGTCCGGCTACCCCGGCTCTCGGCGATGGCGGTCACCCCGGAGCAGTGGGAGAAGATCGCCGGCATGGGCCGGGCCAGGGATTAGCGCCCCACCCGACTCAGCCCGGGCCGTCCGTCTGGCGCGCCCTACCCGGCCAGCCGGACGCCGGCCTCGGCCGCCATGTCGAGGAACCGCCCGCCCTCGATCAGCCGGGCCTCCTCCCCGAGGACGAAGGTGAGGACGATCGCCTCCTCGCCCCTCGCCGCGACCAGCGCCGCGAGCGGCGGCGCGAGGTCGTCGAGCCGGTACTCCCAGGTCTCGACCACCAGGTAGTGCACCGGCAGCTCGCCGCCGCGGGTGGCGCGCATCGGCCGCGTCGGCGCCCAGGTCGGCGAGGCGCGCCGCCCGTGGCGCAGCAGGGCGGGCGGTCCGAGCAGCACCATGGCGCGGCCGCGGTCGGTGAGGCTACCGCGCAGCCCGGGCGCGCCGTACTGGCGGTCGGCGGCCGCGACGCGCGCCTCGAACCGCTCGCGCACGGGGTTGTCGGGCACCGTCGGGTCGGGGTCGCGCCGGCGCCAGAACTCCTCGACGAAGATCGCCGCCTCGGCGTCGCTGCGCAGGCGCCGGTACTGGCGGGTCTCGGCGGGCAGCATCAGCCAGCGTGCGGGGCCGTCCGCCCAGGCGCGCGAGGCCGGGCCGAGCGAGGGGTTTCCGCGGCCGCTGCACGCGGCGGCGGCCAGGGCGGCCGCCGAGAGCAGAGCGGCGAGCCGGGCGTGCGGGCTGCTGCGCGTCAGCGTGACGGTCCTCCGTCCGGCACCCGGGGCGACGCCGGACGGGACTCGTCGGCCTCGCCCCTCAGTGCACCTGCTGCCCCTCGTTCGGGTCCGGCGCCTCGCGGATCGAGCCGAAGGTGTCCTCGTAGCGCTTCAGGTTCGTCTGCAGCGCGCCGATGATCCGCTTCAGGTGGCCGGGGCTGGTCACCAGGCGCGCGGTGACGACCCCCTGGGGCGGCACCAGGTTGATGAAGTCGAGGATGAACTCCTCGCTCGTATGCGTGATCCGAAGGAGATTAGTATACCTCCCCTTCAGCTCGTCGTCGGAGATCTTGACGTTGAGGGCGGCGGGGCGGTCGCCCCCCGCGGGTGCGTCGCCCCCGGGACGCGGGGGCTGCTCGGGCTCGGACATCGGCGGTCTCCCTGCGGCCCCGGCGAAGGGCCGCGGTCAGCTCTCCTCCCACTCGACGCCGCCGGCGAGCTCCCAGCGATGCTCCGGGAAGTAGACGCCGATGCCGCGGTCGGTGGAGGTGACGGTGAAGGCGAGGGCGTGGCGCCAGTAGTCGTACGGCGCGCCCTCGGTCGAATGGACGGCGACGTCGAGGAAGTACTCGCCGGCCGCCAGGCGGAGGCTCGCGCACACCGCCCGCACCGTGGCCCGGCCGGCGAGCCGCCGGGGACGATGGCCGGCGAGATGGGTGTTCGTGCCCCAGCACTCGGTGCCGCGCGGGGTCGAGATCCGGACGCCGAAGACGAAGTCGTCGAGCGGGCGGGACGCGTCGACGGTCATCTCGAAGGTCATCTCGTCCCCCGACGCGGCATGGTAGCGCTCCTCGCCGGCGACCAGCATCCGCACACCCTCGAGCACCGCTTCGCGCGAGCCCCAGCGCCGCTCGCTGCGGCCGGCCCCCGCCGCCGCACCGGCGGCCGCCTCGCCGGCCGCCGCGCGCGCCCGCTCGGCCTCGTCCTTCTCCTCGCGGTGGGCGCGGCCCTCCGCCTCGGCGACCGACTGGCGGTAGGCGTCGACCACCCGCCGTGGCTCGCCGACCATCCGCTGCCGCCCGCGGTCGAGCCACAGGACCCGGTCGCACAGCGACTCGACGAGGTCGAGCGAGTGGCTGACGAAGAGCAGCGTCTTGCCGGCGGCGAGCATCTCTTCGATACGGCGCAGGCCCTTGTGCGCGAAGGCCTCGTCGCCGACCGCCAGCACCTCGTCGACGAGGAGCACGTCCGGGTCGGTGTGCACGGCGACCGCAAAGCCCAGCCGCACGTACATCCCCGACGAGTAGTTCTTGACCGGCTCGTCCATGAAGTCGGCGAGCCCGGAGAAGGCGACGATCGACGCGAGCCGGCGGTCGACCTCGCGCCGGGAGAGCCCGAGCACGGCGCCGTTGACGTAGACGTTCTCGCGACCCGAGATCTCGGGGTGGAAGCCGGCGCCGAGCTCGATCAGCGCCGCCACCCGCCCGTCGACCTCGACCGTCCCCTCGGTCGGCCGCAGAATGCCGGCGACCAGCTTGAGCAGCGTCGACTTGCCCGAGCCGTTGCCGCCGATCACCCCGAAGGCTTCGCCCCGGCGGACGGTGAAGTCCAGCCCTTCGAGCGCGGCGATCGACCGGCCCGGGTCGAGCCCGCGGGTCAGCGTGCCGCCCATCAGCGCGCTCTTCAGCGTCGCCAGCTTCGCTCCCGGCGCCATCCGGCGGTAGAGCTTGCTCACCCCATCGACACGGATCGCCACCGGCCCGCCCATCTCCAGGCCGCCCGGCTCCGGCGCGACGGCTCCCTGGCCGCCAGCCGCCGGCTCGCCCGCCCGGTGGACTCGCCCCGCCTCCGGCTCGGTCAAGCCGCCTCCACCAGGGTCTCCCGCAGCCGCTCGAACAGCCAGGTGCCGCCGGCCCATGCGACGAGCGCGACGAGCGCCATCTGCACCCACAGGGTCAGGTCGGGGACGACGCCGTAGAACAGCGTCTGCTGGTAGCCGAGGGCGTAGGGGGTGAACGGGTTGAGCCGCACCAGCCACCAGAGCGCGCGGTAGGGGATCGCCTCGAGCGGATAGAGGATCGGGGTGAGGAAGAAGAGCAGGGTCATCAGGTTGGCGACGATGTCGCGCACGTCCTTGAAGTGGACGTTGAGCGCCGCGATCCCGAGCACCAGCCCGGTGACCATGGGGAGCTGCAGGGCGACGATCGCCGGCAGCAGCAGCGCCGGCCAGCCCGACACGGCGTAGCCGAGACCGCGGCCGACGGCGAGCGCGGCGGCGAGGATCGGCACCGCGAGCAGGAAGTGGACCAGGTTCGACAGCACCGCCACGGTGGGCAGGAGCTCGAGCGGGAAGACCGCCTTGCGCAGCAGGCCGGAGCTGGCGATGAACGACATCGAGCCCTCGAGGATCGACGACGACACCCAGACCCAGGGGAAGAGGCCGGTGATCAGGAACAGGGCGTACGGGTCGGCCAGCGCACCGCCGTGCGGCCGGAACACCAGGCCGAAGACGAAGGTGTAGACGGCGAGCTGGAGCAGCGGGTTGGCGAGCGACCAGAGGAAGCCGAGGACCGAGCCGCGGTAGCGCGCCTTGATCTCGCGCCCGGTCAGGGTCGCGAGCAGGCCCCGGAAGCGGACGAGCTCGCGGGCGGATCGCAGCACGGGGGACGGCCCAGGCCGGCCGGCCGGCCGCGCGGGCGGTTCCGGCGTCAGCCGCCGCTCGCCCGGCGGCGGTTGAGCTCCCCGATGCGCCGGAGGATCTCCTGGCGCTTGTCGTCGACCGCCTCCTCGTAGTCGACGAGCTGGCCGTCCTCGACCACGTACACCCGGGGGAACTTGGCGACGTCGCCCTTCTCGTCGAACTGGATCAGGCCCGAGGGCCCGCGCAGCTCGCGGATGCTCCGCATGCCACGCCACAAGTCGTTCGGCGTGCGGCCGCCATCCTCCAGCGCCTGGGCGAGGACGCGGAAGGCGTCGTAGCCGTGCGCGGCCCAGATGTCGGCCTGACTGTCGTACGCGGCGCGGTAGCTCTCGAGGAACGAGGTCGTCTCCGGGCGGTCGGGCATCATGGCGACCTGGGTGAGGATCACGCCCTCGGCGTCCCCGCCCGCCTCGGCGAGGGTCTCGGCCGCGGAGTAGGCCGAGGTGGTGAGGATCTTGCCGTCGAAGTCCTGCTCGCGGAGCTCGCGGATGATCTTCGTCGTGTTCTGCGCGTAATCGGCGACGTAGATGCCGACCGGCTCGAACTGGAGCGCCCGCTGGATGAGGCCCGTGAAGTCGGTGCCGCCGGGCGGGTACTCGATGACCTCGGCGACCTCGCCGCCGTAGCGCTCGAACTCGCTCTGGAAGACGTCCTGCACGCCGCGCGCGTACGGCGACTCGGCGGCGAGGATCACCACCCCGTCGATGCCCAGACCCTCGGCCGCGAACTGACCCATCTTGTTCCCCTCGCGGAAGTCGGAGGGGAAGATGCGGAAGAAGTTGCGCGAGATGCCGGTCAGGGACGGGTTCGAGGCCGAGGGTGAGACCAGCACCTTGTCCGCCTGGTCGGCGACCGGCACCATGGCCATCGCCTCGCTGGTCGTCACGCCGCCGATCGCGGCCACCGCGCCGCCGCGGTAGAGCTGCTCGAGCAGCTCCTTGGCCCTCTCCGGGTCGCTCTCCGAGTCGACGATCTCGAGCGCGACCGGGTAGGGCGCCTCGGGGTCTTCCTGGTACTGCTGGTAGGCGAGCTCGATCCCCTGCTTGATCGGCACGCCGTAGAGGGCGAACTGGCCGCTCAGCGGCAAGACGGCGCCGATCTTGACGTCGCCGCCGCCGCCGCAGGAGATGCCGGCGGTGAGCGCGGCGGCCACGGCGAGCGCTGCGACGGTCTGGCGAGTTCGGCTCATCGTTCCGTCCTCGGGTCGGTCTTCTCGGAAACGTCCCGCCCGTTGTAACCCTACGTCCCGCGGGGTGTCAAGGACGGAGCGCTCAGTCGAAATCGAACGGACGGCGCGGCGGCTCGTCGTCCGGCTCCTCCTCGGCCCGCTGCACCGCGGCGCGGAACTTCTCCTCCAGCAGGCGGTCGCGGTCCTTCTCCGCCGCCATCGAGCGGGCGAAGACGTCCTCGGCCCGCTCGCGGTCGCTGTCGAGCCCGGCGAGCAGGGAGTCGAAGTCCTTGCCCCCGGCCGGCGGCCGCTTCGGCGCCCGGTGGGAGATCACCTCTCCCGTCGCCGCGTCGACGACCAGGTCGCTGCCGCACTCGGGGCAGGTCGAGGTCAGCATGCCTGAGGAGGCCACGGAGAGATCATAGCGCGACCCGCCGCGCGGTCCGCGCCGCTCACAGCGGGAAGCTGAGGTTGTAGGCGTAGCGGCCGCGCTGGACGACGAGGTGGAGGCCGCCGCGGTCGAGGGCGCGGAGGACCTCGCGGCCGAGGTGGTCGACCTCGACGACCCGCTGGCCGTTCCCCGCCACCAGGAGGTCGCCGGGGCGCAGGCCGCGCTCGGCCGCCGGGCTTCCGGCGGCGACGTCGCGGACGACGAGGACGCCGCGATCGGGGCGAACGTCGACGCCGACCGCCCGGCGCAGCAGCTCCATGCCGAGCCCCTCGGGCGGCCGGGCCGCGGCGAGCCGCCGGCGCAACCGTTCACCGGAGCGCACGATCTCGACCTCGACCGGGGCGCCGACCTCGGCGGTGTAGAGCGCGGTCGTCACGTCCTCGCGGGCGGCGACCGGCTGGCCGGCGATCGTCACGACGACGTCGTCCTCGCGCAGCCCAGCCTCCTCGCCGGGCGAGCCGGGCCAGACCTTGAGCACCACGGCGCCGCGCTCCACCTCCTCGAGGCCGCGCTCGCGGGCGAGCGCCGGGTCGAGGGTGATCAGCCGCAGCCCCGTCCACAGCGGCGCCAGCTCGCCGTAGCGGAGCAGGTCGTTGACGATGCGGCGGGCGCGGTCGGCCGGGATCGCGAAGCCGATGCCGTCGGCGCCGGAGATGATCGCGGTGTTGATCCCGATCACCTCGCCGTCGAGGTTGACCAGCGGGCCGCCGGAGTTGCCGGGGTTGATCGAGGCGTCGGTCTGCAGGAAGTCGGTGAAGCGCAGCTCCGGGGCGCCGGAGCGGGTCGCCGGCAGCGCCCGGCCGCGGGCCGACAGCGTGCCCGAGGTCACGGTGTGCGAGAGGCCGAAGGGGTTGCCGATGGCGACCACCGTCTCGCCGATCAGCAGCCGCGAGCTCGAGCCGAGCTCGACGTGCGGCAGGCGCGAGGCGTCGACCTTGAGCACCGCGAGGTCGGAGTCGCGGTCGGAGCCGAGGACCTCGGCCTCGAGCTCGCGCCCGTCGAGGGTGGTGACCACGATCCGCGAGGCCCCGTCGACGACGTGCGCGTTGGTGACGACGAGGCCGTTCGCCCCGACGATCAGCCCCGAGCCGAGCGACTGGGCGCGCCGCTGGCGGGAGAAGGAGCCGCCGAAGAAGGGGTCCGGCTGGCGCACGATCGCCTCGGCCGAGATGTTGACCACCGCCGGCGAGACCCGCTCGACCACCCGCACGACCGGCGTCCGCCGCACCGAGTCCGCGGGCGGCGGCGGGGCGGCCGGCTCGGGCTCGAGCCGCGGCGGCGCGGCGGGCGGCGACTGGCCGCAGGCGGGGAGCGCGGTGGCCAGCGCCAGGGCGAGGACGGCGGCGGCACGGCGGACGGCGGGAGGGCGGAGCATCGACAAGGTAGGATAAGTCCCGCGCCCCGGCCGGCATTCCCGGGCGGCTCCCGCGCGGCCGGGCGGTCGAGGGCGCACGAATCCGAGCGATTCCGAGCGAAAGGAGACGACGTGAGATTGCGGACGAGCTTCGCGAGCTGCGCCCTCGGCGCGGCCGCCGTCCTCGCCGCCGGCTGCGCGACGACCGGCCCCGACCGGCCGGCGCCCGCCCCGGCCGGGGCCGAGGAAGAGACGGGCGAGGTGGGCGAGATGGGCGAGACGGCCGCGCCCGCGGAGGCTGCGGCGGGGGCCGCTCCGGCGGCCGGCCTGGCGTTCCCCTACCCGGTCCACGAGATCGTCCTCGACAACGGCCTCGAGGTCGTGGCGATCCCCTACGACAGCCCGGGCACGGTGGCCTACTTCACCGTCGTGCGGACCGGCTCGCGCCAGGAGGTCGAGCCGGGCCACAGCGGCTTCGCCCACTTCTTCGAGCACATGATGTTCCGCGGCACCGAGCGCTACTCGCAAGACGAGTACAACGACGTCCTCAAGCGCATGGGGGCCGACTCGAACGCCTTCACCACCGACGACTACACGAACTACTACATCGTCGGTCCCGCCGCGAAGCTCGAGACGATGATGGAGCTCGAGGCCGACCGCTTCCTCAACCTCGCCTACGACGAGGAGGGGTTCCGCACCGAGGCGCTCGCGGTGCTGGGCGAGTACAACAAGAACGCGTCGAGCCCGTTCCTGCCGATGTTCGAGAAGGTCCGCGACCTCGCCTTCGACGAGCACACCTACCAGCACACCACCCTCGGCTTCCTCGAGGACATCGAGGCGATGCCCGGCTACTACGACTACAGCCTGCGGTTCTTCGACCGCTTCTACCGGCCGGAGAACACCGTGGTGCTGGTCGTCGGCGACGTCGAGCCGGAGCGGGTGTTCGCGCTCGCCCGCCGCTACTACGGCGGCTGGGAGCGCGGCTACCGGGGGGTCGAGATCGCGGCCGAGCCGGAGCAGGCGGAGGCGCGCTCGGCGGAGCTCGACTGGCCCACCCCGACGCGTCCGCGGCTGATGATCGCCTACCGCGCGCCGGCCTTCGAGCCCTCGTCGACCGAGACGGCGGCCCTCGACCTCGTCGGCCAGCTCCTGTTCGCCGAGTCGGCGCCGCTCTATCAGGAGCTGGTCGTCGACGAGCAGTGGGTGGACTTCATCTCGGGCGACGCGTCGTGGCACCGCGACCCGTACCTGTTCATGGTCAACGCGCAGGTCAAGTCGCCCGAGCTGGTGCCGAAGGTTCGCCGGGCGATCGAGGAGGCGCTCGCCGGGCTCGCCGAGCGGCCGGTCGACCCGGAGCGGCTCGACCGCATCCAGCGCCACCTGCGCTACGACTTCGCCCTGTCGCTCGACAGCCCGGCGGCGGTCGGCTTCGCCGCCGCGGAGATGCTGCAGCTCACCGGCGGGGTCGACGGCCTCAACGCCGTGTACGCCGGGTACCGGGAGGCGACACCGGCCGACGTCCGGCGGGTGGCCCGCGAGGTCTTCCAGCCGAGCCGCCAGACCGTCGTCACGCTGATGCACTCGCCGGGCGCCGGCGGCGATCCCGCCGCGGCGGAAGGAGGTGCGCGATGAGACGCCCGACCCTCGTTCTCGCGACGCTGGCGGCCACCGCCGCGGCCGCGGTCGCCACCGCGCCATCCGTCCAGGCCCAGGAGGATCCCGCGATCGAGACCGTCATCCTGCCCAGCGAGTCCTCGCCGCTCGTCGTCGTCCAGCTGATGCTCGACGTCGGCTCGATCCACGATCCCGAGGGCAAGGAGGGGCTCGCCGCCCTGACCGCGCTGATGGTCGGCGACGCCGGCACCTCCGAGCGCTCCTACGCCGAGCTGATCGACGCCCTCTACCCGATGGCGGCCTCGATTTCGCCCGGGACCGACCGCGAGGTCACGGTGCTCGCCGGGCGGATCCACCGCGACACCCTGGCCGACTACACCGACCTGCTGGTCGAGGCGGTGACCTCGCCCGGCTTCCGGGAGAGCGACTTCGAGCGCAACCGGAGCCGGCTCGAGGCTTACCTGACGAGCACCCTGCGCTCGGCGAACGACGAGCTGCTCGGGCTCGAGGCGATCCAGGGGGCGATCTTCCGCGGCCACCCGTACGCGCACCCGCCGGCGGGCACGGTCGAGGGGCTGGCCGCGATCACCCTGGACGACGTGAAGAAGTTTTATCGCGAAAACTACACGAGCGCCAACCTGCTCCTCGGCGTCGCCGGCGGCTTCCCGGCGGGCTACCCGGAAGCGCTGGCCGGGCGGCTCGCCGCTTTGCCGGCCGGCGAGGAGGGGCGGCTGCCGCTGCCGGCGCCGCCGGCGCCGGACGGGCGCAGGTACACCCTGATCGAGAAGGACGCCGGGGCTGTGGGGATCCACTTCGGCTACCCGCTGCCGGTCAACCGCTCCGATCCGGCGTACTACCCGCTGATGGTCGCCAACAGCTACCTCGGCGAGCACCGTACCTTCCACGGGCGGCTGATGCAGCAGCTCCGCGGCGAGCGCGGCCTCAACTACGGCGACTACTCCTACGTCGAGCACTGGTACAACCCGCCGTTCACCTCGAACCCCACCCCCGGCGTACCGCGCCGTCAGCAGTACTTCTCGGTGTGGATCCGCCCGGTCCGCCCCGAGACGACCCACTTCGCGCTCCGCGCCGCCCTCCACGAGGTCGACCGGCTGCGCGAGCGGGGGATGACCCAGGAGGAGCTCGACCTCGCCCGCGACTTCCTGGTCAGCTACTCGAAGCTGTGGGCGCAGACGCTGACCGACCGGCTCGGCTTCCACCTCGACAGCCGCTTCTACGGGATGCCGTACTACATCGACGAGATCGAGCGGCGGCTGGCCGAGGTGACGGTCGAGGACGTGCGGGCGGCGGTGCGGGAGCACCTGTCGACCGAGCGCTACGAGGCGGTGCTGGTCACCGACGACGCGGCCGCCCTGGCCGAGGCGCTGCGCGGCGGCGAGCCGAGCCCGATGAGCTACGAGTCGGAGGTGCCGGCCGAGGTGCTCGCCGCCGACGAGGTCATCGAGCGCCGCCCGGTCGAGCCGACCGCGGTCGAGATCGTGCCGGTGGGGGAGGTGTTCGAGGACACCCCGGTCCTCGGCGGCGAGTAGCCGGCACCGGTCGCACCGCAGCGGCGAAGCGTGAACAGATCGGGCGACCGCCCGCCAAGCCGCACCACGGCTGCCGGCTAGGCGTCCGGGGCGCCGCGGGCCACCAGCTTGGGGAGGCTGCCCTGCGCCGGCGGGGAGGCGGACGCCGCGCCGCCGCCTCCGGCCGCGCCGGCCGCGCCGTGCCCTGCCATCGAGCAGCGGCCCTCGAAGATCGCGCCGTCCTCGACGACCAGCGACGGGGTGGTGATGTCGGCGAGCAGGCGGCCGCCGGGGGCGATCTGGATCTGCTCGGCGGCCTCGACCGTGCCGCGCAGCTCGCCGGAGATCAGCAGGTGGCCGACGTGGACCTCGGCGTCGACCGAGGCGCCCTCGCCGACGATCAGCCGGCCGGGCGAGCGGACCTCGCCGTGGAACTCGCCGTCGATGCGGAAGGAGGCGGCGAACGACAGCGTCCCCTCGGTCTTCGATCCCTTGTCGAGGAAGCCGTTGAACTCGCCTTGCGAGGTGTTGCTCTTGAACATCACTCCTCCTCCCCCTCCCCCTGGCCCTGGCCCTGGCCCATCAAGAGGTCGTACAGCCGCATCAGCTCTTCTTCGGAGTGGAAGTGTATCCGCACCGACCCCCGCTCGCCCCGGCGGTGGATCTCGACCCGCGTCTGCAGCCGGCGGGTGAGCTTCTCCTCGGCGGCGGCGGCGTGGACCTCCTTGGGCGGCGCCTCGCGCGCCTTCCGCCGCTCGGGCCGGCGGGTCAGCCGCTCCAGGTCGCGGGCGGACAGCCCCCCCTCGGCGGCCTTCCGGGCGAGGGCCACCTGGCGCTCGGCGTCGTCGAGCGCCAGGAGCGGCCGTGCCTGCCCGGCCGTCAGCCGGCCGTCGCGGAGCAGGTCGGCGACCTCCTCGGGGAGCTTGAGCAGGCGGAGCGCGTTGGTCACCGTCGGCCGCGCCTTGCCGACCCGGGCGGCGATCTCGTCCTGCGACAGCCCGAAACCCTCCTGGAGCGAGCGGTAGGCCTCGGCCTCCTCGATCGGGTCGAGGTCGGAGCGCTGGAGGTTCTCGACCAGGGCGAGCTCGAGGAGCTCGCGGTCGCCCGCCACCTCGCGGACGACGACGGGTACCTCGGCCAGCCCCGCCCGCCGGGCCGCCCGCCAGCGACGCTCGCCGGCGACGATCACGTGGTCGCCGCCCGGGGCCGGGGTGACCACGATCGGCTGGATCACCCCCTGGGCGCGGATCGACTCGGCGAGCTCCGCGAGGCCGGTCTCGTCGAAACGGCTGCGCGGCTGGAAGCGGTTGGGCCGCAGCTCGTCGACCGGCAGGGTGGTGACCCCGCGCGCCGGCGGCTCCTCGCGGAGCAGCGCGTCGAGGCCGCGGCCCAGACCGCGCTTGCGCGCCGCGCTCAGGCCGCCCTCCGCAGCATCTCGCGGGCCGCGGCGAGGTAGGCCTCGGCGCCGCGGCAGCGGATGTCGTACTGGAGGATCGGCAGGCCGTGGCTCGGCGCCTCGGCGAGCCGCACGTTGCGCGGGATGACCGTCTCGTAGACCGTGCCGGCGAAGTGCCGGCGGATCTCGTCGGCCACCTCGCGGGAGAGGTTGGTGCGCTCGTCGTACATGGTCAGCAGCACCCCGGAGAGGGCGAGCCGCGGGTTCAGCCCGCCCTGTACCCGGCGGATCGTCGACACCAGCTCGCTCACCCCCTCCAGCGCGTAGTACTCGCACTGCAGCGGCACCAGCACGCCGTCGGCCGCGGCGAGGGCGGAGACCGTCAGGTGGCCGAGCGAGGGCGGGCAGTCGAGGAGCACCGTGTCGTAGCCGCCGACGACCGGGGCGAGGGCGTCGCGCAGGCGCCGTTGCCAGCCGTCGAGGTCGACGAACTCGACCTCGGCACCGACCAGGTCGCGGGCCGCGGGCAGCAGGTCGAGGTTCGGGAAGCCAGTCGCACGCACCGCCTCGGCGGCGGGCGCGCCGCCGACCAGCACGTGGTAGAGGTGCGGCGGCACCGGGTCGACGCCGAGGCCGCGGGTCGCGTTCCCCTGCGGGTCGCAGTCGACGATCAGCACCCGCCGCTCGAGCGCGCCGAGCGCCGCGCCCAGGTTGATCGCCGTCGTGGTCTTGCCGACTCCGCCCTTCTGGTTGACGATCGCGAGCGTTTCGGTCACGGGACGTTCAAGGGGGCGGTTGGGTGCTCGAAGGGGGGTTCGCTCGGTACTCGACGATCCGCCGGCGCTCGCTCCCGGCCAGCGGGACGACCGCCCCGGCCGAGAACCCCGCCGGCACCTCCGGGTCGGCTGCGCCGGCCCACCGGAGCGCCCGGCCGTCGGGCCGCAACCGGTCGAAGAGCGCGGCGTCGACCTCGGCGGGGAGCCGCACCGCGCGCGCCGTCAGCAGGTCGATCTCCCGGGGCAGCTCGGCGGGGAGCGGGAGCGCGACTCTAACATCGAGGCAGCGCACCGACAACGCCGCCTTGCGCGCCACCGTGGTCAGGAAGGCCCACTTGCGCTGCCGCGCCTCGACCAGGGTCACCCGCCACCGCGGGCGCGCGGCGGCGAGGACCAGCCCGGGGAAGCCGGCCCCCGAGCCGAGGTCGACGATCTCGCCCCCGCCCGGCGGCGGCTCCTCCGGGATCAGCGGCAGGGCGGCGAGCGACTCGCCGAAGTGCCGCTCGAGCACCTCGTCGACCGTCCCCGGCCCGATCAGCGCCAGCCGCGGGCTCCAGCGGGCGAGCTCCCGGTAGTGGACGTGGAGGGCCGAGAACGCCTCTGCCGGCAGGTCTCCGACGAGGTATCGCCCAAGGCGCTCTCCCAAGTCGTCTCGGGAGAGCTCCGGCAGGCTCCGCGCTCGTTCCACGTGAAACCTCAGCCGGGACGTTTCACGTGAAACACCGCATCCTTCAGTCGGGCTTGACCATCACCCGCTTGAAGTAGCCGCTCCCCTCGGAGGCCGAGGTCACACCGGGCTCGTCGGCGAGGGTCAGGTGGACGATCCGGCGGTCCGCCGGGCTCATCGGCTCGAGGGTACGGGGCCTCGACGAACGGCGCACCTCGCCGGCCGTCTTCTGAGCGAGGGAGCGGAGCTGCTCCTCGTGGATCTCGTGGAAGTCGGCGGAGTCGACGCGGACGTTCGTCGATCGCCCCACCACCCCGCGGATCGCCCGCGGCAGCAGGTGCTCGATCGCCCGCAGCAGCTCGCCGCCCTCGGCGGTGAGGAGCGCCTCGTCGGGTCCGGTGATGTCCACCTCGAGGCGGTCGTCGCCCTGGAGGACCGTGTAGGAGACGTCGAGACCGGCGAGGTCGAGGATCCGGTCGAGGGCCGCCCGGCACGCGTCGGCCATCTCGCCGGTCGCCTCCGTGTAGCGCTCCGCGGGCCGCCGCGGCCGCTCGGGCAGCTCGACGAGCGACTCCTCGCGGCCGCCCTGCCCGCGGCCCCGGCGGCGACGGCCCCGGCGAGGCCCTTCCGTCCGCGGGGACGGCTCGGCGCGCTCCGCCTCGCGTCCCGGACCCCGGCCGCCGGCGGGAGCGTCACTCCCGGGGGCACTGCGCCGCTTCTCCGGCTGCGCGGTCTCGGCCGACGTCTCTCGGCCGCGTCCGCGCGCGCCGCGCCCTCCGCGGCCCCTGCCTCGGCCGTCGCCGCCGCGGGCCGCTCCCGCCGGAGCGCGCTCGGCCGGGGGCCGCGGTGTTCCGTCGGAGCGCAACCAGCGCCGCTGGCCGTCCTCGTCATCCTCGTCGCCCTCGGCGAGCTCTTCGTCCCCTTCTTCGTCGTCTTCGTCGTCTTCGTCCTCGTCCTCGTCGTCGTCCTCGGCGTCGTCCTCGCCTTCGTCGCCTTCGTCGCCTTCGTCGCCTTCATCGGACTCCTCGTCGTAGTCCTCGTAGTCCTCGTCGCCGAGGTCCTCGTCATCCTCCTCCGCCGGCTCCTCGTCGCGGTCTTCCTCCCAGCGCCGCTCCTCGGCATCCTTTTCGTCGAGCTCCTCCTGCGCGGCCTCCTCCTCGTCGGCGTCGTCGTCGAGGGGCTGCTCGTCTTCCGCAGCCGCGCCCCGCCGCACCCGGCCGCCGCCTGCCGCCGCCCGATCGCGCCCGGCAGTCGCCTCGCCTGCCCCGGCGGCCCCCGCCGCGCCCGCCGCCCCGGCTCCCGGTACGCGGCGCGGGTTGTCGGCGTCGACCTCGATGACCACCTTGCGGCGGACCTTCAGAAAGCCGTGCTTCTTGTCGACCTCCTTGTAGGCGACCTCGCCCGGCGGGATGTCGAAGTGGGAGGCGGCGGAGACCACCGCCTGGCGGATCGTGTTTCCGGAGAAAAACTTGCGTCGATTCATTTCGTGGGTACCCGTTTCGTGCGCTTTGTCTTCGGAGCGCGCGTCGGAGCCTTCTTCTTGCCGGCGGTCTCGCCGCCGGCGGCCTCGTCGCGCCGTTTCTTGTAGCTCTGGTAGGCGCCCTGCTGGATGATCGTCAGCACGTTGTTGGTCAGCCAGTAGAGCACCAGCCCGGCCGGGAAGCCGAGGAAGAAGACGAGCCAAATCAGCGGCATCATCTGCATGATGCGCCGCTGCATCGCGTCGCCGGCCATCGGCGTCATCCTCTGCTGGATGAACTGGGTCGCCCCCATGATCAATGGCAGTGCGTAGTACGGATCGGGGGCCGACAGGTCGTGGATCCAGCCGACCCACGGCGCGCCGCGCAGCTCGACGGCGGTCGACAGGAGCTGGTAGAAGGCGAACAGGATCGGGAGCTGGAGCAGCATCGGGAGGCAGCCGCCGGCCGGGTTGACGCCCTCCTCGGCGTAGAGCTGGCGGATCTCCTCGTTCATCTGCCGCTGCGCGTCGAAGTTCATCTTCCCCTGCTTGTCCCGCAGCTTGCCCCGCCACTTCGCCCGGATCGCCTGCATCCGCGGATTGAGCTGCTGCATCTTCTGCATCGAGACGTAGCTCTTGTGGGTCAGCGGGTAGAGCAGCACCTTGATCGCCAACGTCATCAGGACGATGGCCCAGCCGTAGTTGTGGACGACGTTGTCGTGCAGCCAGAGGAGGCCGTGGAGGATCGGCAGGGCGAGGAGCCCGAACCAGCCGAGGTTCACCGTCTCCTCGAGCCCGTACTCCTCCATCGCCGCCAGCCGGTCGTACTTCTTCGCCCCCCAGTAGGCGACGAGGTCGAGCCGGTCGGTCTCGGGCCGCAGCACCAGGGCGTAGTCGCGCCCCATCTCCTCCTGCTCCTCGGTGAGCTCGGAGGGGAGCGGTGCGAACCGCCAGGCGCCGCCCCCGGCGGGACGCTCCATCAGGTAGGGGACGGCCTGGACGCCGGCGACCCCGCCCTGCGGCACGATCGCGGTCAGGAAGTAGGTGTCCTCGAGGCCCAGCGACCGCAGGCCGGTGCCCGGCAGGACGGTCTCGCCCTCCGCCTCGCGCGCGTCGAGGGTCTCCAGCCCGCCCGCCGTCGCGTAGAACGCGTCGCGGCGCTCGAACCGGTTCTCGAGCTCCTCGGCCGAGGGGTTGCGCAGGCCGGGGCCGAGGTACAGGCCCCAGGCGCGCGGACGCTCGACGGTGACCGTGGCGCTGAACAGCCCCTGCGAGCGGAAGACGAACCGCTTCTCGGCGACGCCCTCCGGCCCGGCGTAGCGGAAGACGACGGCGGGGTTGCCCTCGTCGGTCCCGCGCTCGACCGCGAAGAGGGCGTCCTGGAGCTCGGTCGGCTCCCCCTCGGGGGTGACCAGGCCGAACGGGTACGGCCCCACCTCGCGCTCGCGCACGAGGTCGACGGGCCCGCCGTCGTGGCTGCGGTGGTCCTTGAGCAGGAAGGAGACGATCTGTGCGCCGCGGTTGGTCAGCTCGACGCGGTAGAGGTCGGTCTCGACCGCGACCCGCTCCTCGGCCGCGGCGGAGACCGGCTCGACGGCGGCTTCGTCGGCGGCCGTCGGCTCCCCGGCCTCGCCGCCGGGAGCGCGCTCGCCGGCGGCGGTCTCGAGCCGGGCCTCCCGCCCGGCGTCGCGCGCATCCTCGGCCGCCGTGGCGGCCTCGCGGCGGACGGTCTCGCTCGCCGCGCCGCCCTCGGTCCGCGGCGGGCTGGGGACCGGCTCGGGGGCCGGGACCAGGAGCTGCCAGGCGATGAGGACGGCCAGCGACAGGACGACGGCGAGCAGGACTCGACGGCTCTCCACTACGTCAGGTTCCTTTCCTCGTTCGTGGGGCGCCTTTTCATGGCAGGTCGATCCCGCCGCGCGCCAGGGGCTGGCAGCGCAGGAGCCGCCAGGCCGCGAGGGCGACGCCGAGCGCCGCCCCACGCTCGATCACGGCGAGGTGCGCGTACTCGGAGCAGGTCGGCGAGAAGCGGCACGAGCGCGGAAGCCAGGGGGAGAGCCAGCGCTTGTAGGCGGCGAACAGGGCGGCCAGGGCACGGGCGGCGAGCCCGGGGACGGGGCCGTGCGTGCCGTGCGTCCCGGCGACGCGCCTCAGCGCCGCCTCCCCGGCAAGACGCTCGCGAGCTGCCGCTCGATCTCGCCCCGCAGCTCCTCGAAGCCCGCCGCGGCGGCCGAAGGCTTGAGGTTGAAGACCAGGTCGAGCGCCGGCAGCTCCCCGCGTCGCTCCCATCGTCGGAAGATCTCCCGTACCCTGCGTTTGAGCCGCTGGCGGATCACCGCGCCGCCGACCTTGCGGCTGGCGGTGACCCCGAGCCGGGGGTGGGGCCCCGGTCCGGCGACGAAGAACAGCGTCGAGTGGCGGCCGCCGCGGCGGCGCCCTTCGCGGTAGCAGCGCAGGAACTCGGCCCGCCGGCGGATCCGTTGGTGGCGGGCCAAGCCCTCGTCATGAGCGCTCGTCGCGCCGGCGGCGCGCGCCGTGCCGGTCGCGCCGGCGCTCAGACGCCCAGGCGCTTGCGGCCCTTGCGGCGGCGGCGCGAGATCACGGCGCGGCCGGCGCGGGTCCGCATCCGCACCAGGAAGCCGTGGGTGCGCTTGCGGCGGCGGTTGTTCGGCTGAAACGTACGCTTCACGGTCGTCTCCCCTTTCAGGGTCTCGGGGCGGCGCGTCCTGTCGCGGTCTCGGCACTTTCGGGGCGACGCCGCCCGGTTGCGCTCGACGCCGGCTGGGATCCGCGTCGAGCCTGTCGTTCATTCACTCGGCAACTCACAACTCGTCACTCACAACTCGTCACTCACGCGTGCAATATGGCGGAGAGGGTGGGATTCGAACCCACGGACCGGTTGCCCGGTCAACGGTTTTCGAGACCGCCCCGTTCGACCACTCCGGCACCTCTCCCGGTCGCTGTCCAAAGATCATCCGCCGGACCCGCGTCGGTCGTGGCGGAGAGGGTGGGATTCGAACCCACGGTAGGGGGTCACCCTACACACGCTTTCCAAGCGTGCTCCTTAAGCCACTCGGACACCTCTCCGCGGAGGGTCCGGCGATCCCGATCTCGTCACTCGTCAAAGAGCCGGCCGCTTGCGCCGCACCTCGGCGAAGAAGCCGCGGAGGAGCGCCGAGCACTCCTCCTCGAGCACGCCGCCCACCACCTCCAGCCGGTGGTTCAGGCGGGGGTCCCGGACCAGGTCGCCCAGGGTGCCGCAGAAGCCGCCCTTCGGGTCGTAGGCGCCGAACACGAGCCGACCGACCCGGGCCGCGACCAGGGCGCCGGCGCACATCGCGCACGGCTCGAGGGTCGCGTACAACGTGCAGCCGAGGAGCCGCCATCCGGCGGTCGCCTGCGCGGCCTGCCGCAGGGCGAGGATCTCGGCGTGCGCCAGCGGGTCGCCGTCGGTCTCGCGCCGGTTGTGTCCGCGGCCGACGACCTCGCCGTCCCGCACGACCACCGCGCCGATCGGCACCTCGCCGAGCGCCGCGGCCGTCTCGGCCTCCCGGAGGGCCTGGCGCTGGAAATCCAGGTCGGCGTCGTCGAATTCCATCTCGCTCTCCGCCGCGCCCGGTCGCACACGCCCACCGTCCGCCCCGCGGGGCGAAAGGGCATGCTACCACAGACCCTCGGATCGGAACCCCCGCGGGTCACCACAGGGTCACATGACACAGCGTCCGCCCTTTACTTCCGTCGGGTCGCCGCGTACCATGGTCGTTCCCGGCAGCGGGGGACGAAGGGTTCGGGTCCTGTGCATCGGCCGGCACCGAACCTCGTCAGACCCGGAAGGGAGCAGCGATAAGGTGTCCTGGTCGAGTGCCGCAGAGCAGCCGGAACCCTTCGTCGCCCGCTGCCGGCCACCTCTCCCCGGCAGCCCCCCGTCATGACCTACCAGGTCCTAGCTCGCAAGTGGCGGCCGCAGGACTTCGCCGCCCTGATCGGGCAGGAACCGATCGTCACCGCGCTGACCAACGCGCTCGGCGAGGGGCGGATCGCCCAGGCCTACCTGTTCTCGGGCATCCGCGGGGTGGGCAAGACGACGGCCGCGCGGCTGCTCGCCAAGGCACTCAACTGCGAGCAGGGACCGACCGCCACCCCCTGCAACCGCTGCACGGCCTGCCGTGAGATCACCGCCGGCGCCAACCTCGACGTCATCGAGGTCGACGCGGCGACCTACTCGAAGGTCGAGCAGGTCCGCGAGCTGACCGAGAGCCTGCGCTACGGTCCGGCCCGCGACCGCTACAAGGTGGTCGTCCTCGACGAGATCCACCGCCTCTCGCGCCAGGCGTTCGACGCCCTGCTCAAGATCGTCGAGGAGCCGCCCCCGCACCTGGTCTTCGTCTTCGCCACCACCGAGGCCGAGGCGGTGCCGGCGACCGTCCTCTCCCGCTGCCAGGAGTTCCACTTCCGGCGGGTGGCCGCCGACACGGTGGCCGCCCATCTCGCCACGATCGCCGAGGCGGAGGGGATCGCGGCGAGCGACACCGCCCTGCGCCTGATCGCCCGCGCCGGCGAGGGGAGCGTGCGCGACGCCGTGGCCCTGCTCGACCAGCTCGCCACCTTCGGCGGCGGCACGATCGACGACGAGGACGCCGCCCGGCTGCTCGGCGGGCTCGACACGGCGCTCCTCCGCGAGCTGCTCTCGGCCGTCCTCGCCGGCGGCGCGGCGGGCATCTCGCGGCTGGCGGCGCGGCTCGAGGAGGAGGGGTGGGACCCGCGCCAGGCCTACTCGCACTTCCTCGCCTACTGTCGCGACGGCCTCCACCTGGCGATGGCCGGGGGCGACGACGCGGCGGGGCGCGTCGACCTGCCGGAGGAGGACGCCGCCGCCCTCGCCGCGATCGCCCGCGACGCCGGCTACGAGAACCTGCTCCGGCTGCTCCAGCACCTGCTCGCCGGCGAGCAGATGGTGCGGCGCAGCGACAACGGCTACCTGGCGGTGGAGATCGCCTGGCTGCGCGCCGCCGAGCTGCCGAAGCTGGTGCGGATCGAGGAGATCCTCGGCGGCGGCGCGGCGGCCGGCGGCGGGGCGGGCGAGAGGCGGGGACAGGGAGCGTCGGGCGGGATGCCGAAGACGGGGGCCACGGCATCGGCGCCGGCGGCGCGACCGGCACCGAGGGAGCGGGCTGCGCCGCCGAGCGCGACCGCCGCGCCGCCGCCGAGGGAGACCGCCGCGCCGCCGCCGGACGATCAGGCGCCGAAGCCGGCCGGTCCCGCACGGCCCGCCGCGGCGGCAAGGCCCGACCGCATGCCGCCTTCGCCGAGCGGCGAGCCCGCGCCGAACGACGAGCCGGTGCCCCGCGATGAGCCCGCGCCGAGTGCGCTACAGTCGCCCGGCGACGCGCCGGCTCGACCGGGCGGACCGCCGCCTTCGAACGGCGACGGTGCGAAGATCGCGGCGCCCGCACCCGCGGCAGAGGCGCCGCGAGACTCGGGGACGATCGAGACGTTCCTCGACGAGATCCGACGAGCCAAGCAGCCGCTCGCCGCCCACCTCGACGCCGCCGACCTCGAGCTCGAAGGCGGCCGGCTGGTGATCCGCCACGAGCCGGACGACGACTGGCTGCGCACCCGCCTGACCAGCGCGTCGAACCGGAAGCTGATCGACCGTGCGGTGGCCGCGGCGTGGGGCGAGGGGACGGGCTGGGTGGCCCGGGAGGGAGCGCGCCGGGCGGAGGACGAGGACGAGGCCGAGGAGCGCGCGGGGCCGGCGGAGGCCGATCCCGAGGTCGCCGAGCACCCGACGGTACAGACCGTGCTCCAGCTCTTCGGAGGGCAGATCGAGATGGTCGAGGACAGGCCGGAGGAGACAGAGCGATGAGCAGCATCAGCAAGCTGATGAAGCAGGCCCAGGAGATGCAGGACCGGCTGCAGAAGGAGCTCGCCGAGACGGTCGTCGAGGCCTCGGTGGGGGGCGGCATGGTGACCCTGAAGATGAACGGCCACCGCCACGTGCTGTCGGTCAAGATCGACCCGGAGGTCATCGACCGCGAGGATCCCGCCATGCTCGAGGACCTGATGGCGGCGGTCTTCAACGAGGCGGTCCGCAAGCTCGAGGAGACGATGCAGGGGAAGATCGGCCACATGGCCACCAGCATGCCCGGGCTGTTCTAGCCCGGAGCGTCCATGACGCGCCCGGCTGCAAGCGCAGATCGCACGCCATCTCGGGCGGTCCTCGCTCTTCACTCGTTCGAGGTAGCGCTGCTACGCCTCAGTCGTTCATCGCTCCGGGTCGCCCGATCTGGCGCACGCTCCACGCTTTCGCTGCGGGCGGTCATGGACGCTCCGGGCTGATCTCCATTTTGCCGGATCCGCTGGCGAGGCTCGTCGGGGAGCTCGCGCGGCTGCCGTCGATCGGGCCGAAGACGGCGACCCGGCTCGCCCACCACGTCCTGAAGGTCCCGCGGGACGAGGTCGAGGCGCTGGCCACGGCGCTGCTCGAGGTCAAGGACAAGCTGTTCCACTGCTCGGCCTGCAACGCGATCACCGCCACCGATCCGTGCCGCATCTGCGCCGATCCCGAGCGCGACGAGACGCGGCTGTGCGTGGTCGAGGAGCCGTTCAACATCGCACCGATCGAGCGCACCGGCGAGTACCACGGCCGCTACCACGTGCTGCTCGGCGCGCTCTCGCCCCACCGCGGGATCGGCCCGGACGAGATCGACGTCTCCGGGCTGCTCGCCCGCCTCGACGGGGTCGAGGAGGTGGTGCTGGCCACCAACCCGAACGTCGAGGGGGAGGCGACCGCCCTCTACCTCGCCCGCGTCGTCAAGCCGCGCGGGCCGCGGGTGACCCGCCTCGCCTTCGGCATGCCGGTCGGCGGCGACATCGAGTACACCGACGAGGCGACCCTCGGCCGCTCGATCGCCGGCCGCCGCGAGCTGTGAGGAGCGGTCGCGGCGCCGGCGCGGGCGGCGGTCCGCCGCCCGCGGGGTAGGCGCTTGGACGCGCCGGAAGGGCGGCTCGGCCGCGGCGACCTGCCGCCCGACGTGCGCGTGCCGCCGCCGGGGCCGCGCGCCCGCGCGCTGTCGGCCCGGCTCGCACGGGCCGAGGCGCCGGGGATCAACACCCTCTCCGGCCCGCCCGGCGAGGAGGCGCCCGGCCTGCTCTGGGCCGAGGCCCGCGGCGCCAACGTCCTCGACGTCGACGGCAACCGCTACGTCGACCTGACCTCGGGCTTCGGGGTGGCCGCCGTCGGCCACCGCCATCCGCGAGTGGTCGCCGCGGTCCGCCGGCAGGCCGGGCGGCTCGTCCACGGCCTCGGCGACGTCCACGCTCACCCGCTGCGGATCGAGCTCGCCGAGCGGCTGGCGGCGATCACCCCTGTCCGCGGGCGCGGTGGTGGGGCCGGCGGCCGCGCGGACCCCAGCCGGCGCGGCGGCCGGCTCGGCGACGAGATCGGCGGCGCCGAGACCGGGGGACTCGGTGCCGAACGGAGCGGCGCCAGCGGCGGTGGGGGTAGGGAAGGCGGCGAGCGCGACCCGTCCATCTACTTCGGGATATCCGGCGCCGAGGCGGTCGAGATCGCGGCGAAGACGGCGCTGCTCGCCACCGGACGGTCGGGCATCCTCGCCTTCGATCCCGGCTATCACGGCGTCACCCTCGGCGCCCTCGCCGCCACCTCGCGCGAGGAGTTTCGCCGGCCGTTCGCGCCCTGGCTCCACCCGCGGGTCGACAGGCTGCCGTTCGGCGCCGATCCGGGCCGGGTGGCCGCGGTCCTCGCCGGCGGCGGGATCGGCTGCGTCCTCGTCGAGCCGATCGTCGGCCGCGAGGGCGTGCTCCTGCCGCCGCCGGGCTGGCTCGCCGCCGTCGCCGGTGCGTGTCGCGAGGTCGGCGCCCTGCTCGTCGCCGACGAGGTCTTCACCGGCTTCGGCCGGACCGGGAGCCTGTTCGCCGTCGAGCGGCTCGGCGAGGGAGGCGGCCCGGTCGAGCCCGACCTCCTCGTCTGCGGGAAGGCGCTCGGCGGCGGGCTGCCGATCGCCGCCGTCGCCGGCCGCCGCGAGCTGTTCGCGGGCTGGCGCACCGGCGGCGAGGCGCTCCACACCGCCACCTTCGTCGCCCACCCGCTCGCCTGCGCCGCCGCCCTCGCCGTGCTCGACGTCCTGGCCGAGGAGCGGCTGGTCGAGCGCGCGGCTCGCCTCGGCCGCACCGTCGGAGCGCGCCTCTCCGGCTGGCCCCAGCGCTTCCCGCAGGTGCGCGCGGCGCGCGGCCGCGGCCTGCTCTGGGGCGTCGAGCTCGACTCCGCCCCGGCGGCGGAGCGCCTCGTCTCCGGCGCCGCGGCCCGCGGCGTCCTGCTGCTCGCCGGCGGCCCCGAGGGGCGCGTGGCGCAGGTCGTCCCGCCGTTGTCGATCGCCGAAGGGCAGCTCGCGGGCGCCCTCGACATCCTCGAGGAGGCGCTCGGAGCCGATCCTCCCGTCCCGCCGGCGTCGCGGTGAAACCCTGCGGGCTCGCCCGCGTAGCTCTCCCGTAGCCCTTTCCACGTCCGGGCCGCAGAGCGCCCGAAGCAGCCCTGGAGAAGGTCCCCGGGGGGACTGACGCGGGTTGCCAGGAGGATCGCCGATGAAGAGCCTCGTCCTTCCGCTCCTCGCCTTCGCCTCCGCCGGGGCCTGGGCACTCGCTGCGGGACACGCAGTCGCCGGGCAGGACGCCCCGCCGGCCCCAGCCGAGCCGGCGGCGAGCCCGTCCGACGTCGCCCCTCCGCCCCTCGGCGCCCGGATCGACCGCTACGTCCGCCCCCTGGTCGACGACGGCTATCTCTCGGGGACGCTCCTGGTCGCCCGCGGCGACACGGTCGTCTACGAGCGGGCGTGGGGTATGGCCGATTACGAGCTCGGCGCGCCCAATACCGTCGCCACCCGCTACAACGTGGCCTCCGCCACGAAGCCGCTGACGCAGATCATGCTCCTGCGGCTGGTCGAGCGGGGGGTCGTGGCGGCGGACGACCCGGTGTCGAAGTGGATCGACGGCTTTCCCCGGGGTGGCGAGATCACCGTCGAGATGCTCGCTCGGCACCAGGCGGGCCTGCCGCACCGCGTGACCGACGACCTGGCCGAGACGCGCCCGAGGACCGCCGCCGACATCGTCGCCCGCGCCAAGGCCGCCGAGCTCCTCTTCCCTCCGGGAACGGACACGAGCTACAGCTCGGCGGGCTACTCGGTCCTCGCGCGGATCCTCGAGCTCGCCGGCGGCCGTCCCTACGGCGAGCTCCTCGAGGAGCTGGTGCTCGACGTGGCCGGAGCGGTCCACACCAGCCATCCGACGAGCCGCGAGGTCGTTCCCGGCCGGGCCGCGGGGTACTTCGTCGGCGAGCGGGGCGTGCTCAACGCGCCGTTCCGCGACCTCTCCTTCCTGGTCGGCGCGGGCTCGGTCTACTCGACGCCGCGCGACCTGTTCCTGATCCAGCGGATGCTCGTCTCGGGCGGTTACGGCCAAGCTGCCCGGAGCCAGCTGGTCGGCGAGACCGGCCTGCGATGGAACGGGTACACGAACGGCTTCCGCGCCTTTGCCGACCACTCGTCGGAGACCGGTCTGACCGTCGCGTTCGCCGGCAACGTCTTCAGCGGCGCGGCCGACCTCCTGCGGGCGAACGTCCCGCGGCTCGCCGCGGGGGAGAGCGTCGAGCCGCCGCACGTCCCGAGCGTCGAGCCGGTCGTACCGTCCGAGCCCGCGCGCCGGCGGGTGGAGGGCGCCTACCGGCTGGGGCCGTCGCCCGTCGAGCTCGCCTTCGAGACCCCGCAGCGCGCCGTCTTGGGCGACTGGGTCTTGGTCCCCACGTCGGAGACGACCTTCTACTCGCCGCAGGACTACGCCACGGTCACGGTGGAGACGGACGAGGAGGGTGAGGTGGTGGCGCTGCAGTGGGGCGAGGGACCGAGGTTCCCGCGCGTTCGGGAGCCCGAGAGCGAGTAGCCACCGGCCGGAGGCCGGGCGGCGGGGATTGATACGCTGCCCGGCCGATGCCGGACCCACGCCGTCTCAAGCTCGCCTTCATCGGCTCGCACGGGGTCGGCAAGACGACCCTCTGCTACGGCCTCGCGGCGCGGCTCAAGGCGCGCGACCACGCGGTGGAGGTGGTCCACGAGGTCGCCCGGCGCTGCCCGCTGCCGATCAACGAGGAGACCTCGGTCGCCTCGGAGTCGTGGATCGTCCACACCCAGATCGCCGAGGAGATCCTCGCCCAGCACCGCTACGCGGTCGTCGTCTGCGACCGCTCGGTGCTCGACAACTACGTCTATCTGCTCCTCGCCGCGCCGCCACGCCCCGAGCTCGAGCCGCTGATCGACCTGTGGATGGCGACCTACGACCTGCTCGTCCACGTGCCGATCGTCGAGCGGCCGAGCCCCGACGGCATCCGCTCGGCCGACCCCGCCTTCCAGCATGCGGTGGAGGAGCGGCTCGACCGCGAGCTCGACCGCCGCGGCCTGTCCGCCCTCCGCCTCGGCGCCGGCGACCGCGCCGGCTGGCTCGACGCGGTCGAGGCCGCCGCCGCCGAACGGCTCCGGCCCGACCAGCTCCGCATCCCGATCTGAGCGCCGGTGCGTGCCGACGCATGCACTCTCGTCGATGAGTTAACATCGGCCCGCCTTGTCGGCCGCCGAGAAGCTCCGTCGCTGGGAGGTCTTCTCCCACTTCTCCGACGCGCAGCTCGCGCGCCTGGCGGCATGCCTGTCGCACAGCCGCTACCCCGACGGCGCCGCGGTGGTGCGGCACGGCGAGGACACCCGCGACGCCTACGTGGTCGACAGCGGCCGGGTCGCCATCCTGCGCCGCACCAGCTACGGGCCGTTCCGCTTCGCCACCCTCGGCGAGGGGGAGGTCTTCGGCGAGACCAGCTTCGTCGACGGCGGCGGCCGCACCGGCGACGCGGTCGCCGGCGGGGAGTGCGAGCTGTTCGCGCTGAGCCCGGTCGCGTTCTCGGCGCTCATCGAGGGCGACACGCGGGTCGAGCTGGCGCTCTACTGGGCCTTCTGGAAGAGCCTGTCGGGCAAGCTGCGGCGGACCAACGAGCGGCTCGCCCGCTTCTTCTCCGAGCCCGGGGTGGCCGACGCGGTCCGCCGCGAGGCCGCCGGCCCGCCGCCGGCGCGCGGCGACTTCCGGGTCGAGATCGGTGACAAGCGCAAGCTCTTCGAGGAGCAGCGCCTGTCGAACCTCGAGATCAACTTCCTCAGCTCGCTCTCGCGCGAGATCGAGCTCGCCCCGGGCGAGGTCGTCTTCCGCGAGGGCGAGGAGGGCGACGCGATGTACGTGGTCCTCCGCGGGCGGGTGATGATCAGCAAGCTGATCCCGGGGGCGGGCGAGGAGGCGCTGGCCTTCCTCGAGCGCGGCGACTACTTCGGCGAGATGGCCCTGATCGACCGCGAGCCGAGGTCGGCCGACGCCCGGGCCGACGCGCGGGGAGCGGTGGTCCTCGCCATCCCGCGCGACGTGCTCTCCGGCATTCTCGACATCGAGAAGCTCTCCTCGCTCCGCCTGCTCAAGCTGCTCTGCTCGCTGGTCGCCCGGCGGCTGCGCGAGCTCGACGAGAAGATCGTCGGCTGGTTCATGCTCGCCGGCGGCGAGCACGGCCCGGCCGGCGGGGGCTGAGAGGGGCCTGCGGCAGGGCCGCGGCGAGCGCCTTGCCGACCATCGACGACAGCGGCAGCCGGTCGAGCTCGGCGAGCGGCGCCCACCGGGCCTCGCGGTCGCCCGCCGGCTCGGCGAGCTCCGCGGCTCCGCGCGTCCCGGCGCCGACCGGACCTCGGTCGCCGATCAGCTCGGCCCGGTGCACCTCGAGGGTGAGCGCCCGGTGGGTGATGCCGTGGCGGACCTCGCCGCGCCGCTCGCCGATCCGGAACGCGGCGCCGTAGCGCGCCCGCAAGCCCTCGGCGGCCTCCGGCCCGGCCGGCCGCGGCCCGGAGCCCCGCGCCGCTCCGTCGAGCGCCACCCACGGCAGCTCCCAGGTACCGGCCAGGAGCTCATGGTCCGCGGGCCGGCGGAAGAGCAGCACGGCCGGGGGCTCGTCCCGCCCGTCCCGCCCGTCCCGCCCGTCCCGTAGAACGACCGCGACCAGTCGCCGCTCGGCGACCGCGGCCCGCCGGCGGCGCGGCGGCGGGAACCGCTCGGGATCGCCGGCCCGCCGCGCCGCGCACCCGGGGTGTTCGCCATCACCGGCGCCGGCCGGCTCGCGCAGCGGGCAGAGCAGGCAGCGCGGCCGCCGCGGTGTGCAGACGCTCGCCCCGAGCTCCATCAACGCCTGGTTCGAGTCCCCGGGCCGCGCCGGGTCGAGCAGGGCGGCTGCCGCGGCGAGCAGTCGGCGGCGTGGCGCCGCCGCCTTCGGGTCCCCGTCCAGCGCCAGGAGCCGCGCGGTCACCCGCTCGACGTTGCCGTCCATCACCGGCACCGCCTCGCCGAAGCAGATGCTGGCCACCGCCGCCGCGGTGTAGGGCCCGATCCCGGGCAGCCCCGCCAGCCCCTCCGCCGTCTCCGGGAACCGGCCCCCCGCCGCTGTCACCTGCCGCGCCGCGGCGTGCATCTGCCGGGCCCTCCGATAGTATCCGAGCCCCGACCACGCGGCCAGCACCTCGTCCACCGGCGCCGCCGCGAGCGCCTCGACGTCGGGGAAGCGCGCGACGAAACGCTCGTAGTACGGCAGCACCGTCTCGACCTGCGTCTGCTGCAACATAACCTCCGACACCCACACGAGATACGGCTCCCGCGTCCGCCGCCACGGCATGTCCCGCCGGTGCGCCTCGTACCAGCGCAGCAGCCCCGCCGCACCGGGGCTCGGTGCGGGGCGAGAACAGGAAGGTTCGCGGGAAGTCACGGGCCCCGAGTGTAGCCGAGGGAGGACACACGTTGCGTCGTCGTGCCGCAGTGCGTCAACCAGGCGTCCGACCCCATCCTGGCTGCGCCAAACTGGCACGCCCAACTACGTCCCCACGGCGGCCGACGGGCACGAACACCTCCCCACGCTCAGATCACTTGCCCATAAAGGCCGAAAGCCGCCCCGGGCGGGGCGGCTCTCGGAAAGGAGGAGAAGGGGGAGGTCCCTCTCTTTAGGCTGGATTTCGTGGGTCTACCCCTGTCTTTAGCTAGGGGATTTGGCTGGCTTTGTTTGGACGGGGAGCTCGCTGGTGTGCGATCTCTGAGTGGTGGGCTCTAGTCGGTGGGTTCGGAACCTCCCCCGGATATCCTCGGACTACGTTGCCCGCCTTCGGATGCAACCGGGGTGCCAGCTTCGGGCTGCGGCCGCCCTCCGTGTCCCGCGAGCCCACCTCGCGGGCGGCCGCGACCGCCTCCTCTGCTACGATCGCGCCACCCATGACCGCCTCCCCGCAAGCGCCGGAATCCCCTGTAGTCATCGGCTGGAAGGAGTACCTGGCCCTGCCCGAGCTCGGCATCCCCCGGATCAAGGCCAAGGTCGACACCGGCGCCCGCTCCTCGGCCCTGCACGTCGAGGGGCTCACCGTCCTCGAGCGCCACCCCGACGGCACGTCGGAGGTCGCCTTCGACGTGCCGCTGGGCCGGCGCGAGCCGATCCGGCGCGTCCGCTGCACGGCGCACGTCCTGCGGGAGGCAAGAATTACCGATTCGAGCGGCGACTCCGAGGTCCGTCCGGTCATCGTGACCGAAATGCGGCTCGGGCCGGTCCGCAAGAAGGTGCTGCTCACCCTGACCGACCGGGCCGGCATGCTCTTCCGCATTCTGCTCGGCCGCAAGGCGCTGGAAGGGGACTTCGTGGTCGACGTCTCTCGCAAGTACCTGCTGCTCCACGCCGCCCGGCCCCCGGTGGCGGCGCTCGAGGCCGGCCGATGAGCCCGAAGCCGCCGCTCAAGCTGGCGATCCTGTCGCGCAACCCGAAGCTGTACTCGACGTCGCGGCTGGTCGAGGCGGCCAAGGCCGCCGGCACCGAGGTCGCGGTGCTCGACACCCTGCACTGCGTCGTCAACCTGTCGAAGAAGCGCCCGGAGGTCTGGCACGGCGGCCAGGCGGTCATCGGCTTCGACGGCGTGATCCCGCGCATCGGCGCCTCGATCACCTTTTACGGGCTCGCCGTGCTGCGGCAGTTCGAGATGATGGGGGTCTTCCCCGCCAACGAGAGCCAGGCGATCGCCCGCAGCCGCGACAAGCTGCGCAGCCTGCAGCTGTTCAGCCGCCACGACATCGGCATCCCGCCGACCGCCTTCGCGCGCAGCCGCGACGAGGTGCGCCGGGCGATCGGCAAGGTCGGCGGCGCGCCGATCATCCTCAAGCTGCTCGAGGGCACGCAAGGGGTGGGCGTCATCCTCGCCGAGTCGGTCAAGTCGGCCGAGTCGGTGCTCGACGCGATGCACTCGCTGAAGCAGAACATCCTGATCCAGAAGTTCATCAAGGAGTCGCGCGGGATCGACTACCGGGCGATCGTCGTCGGCGGCGAGGTCGTCGCGGCGATGGAGCGCCGGGCGGTCGAGGGGGAGTTCCGCTCGAACATCCACCGCGGCGGGTCGGCGCGCCCGGTCGATCTCGACGACGACTACCGGCGCACCGCGGTCGCCGCCGCCGAGGTGCTCGGGCTGAACATCGCCGGCGTCGACATGATGCCGTCGGACGACGGCCCGATGGTGCTCGAGGTCAACAGCTCGCCCGGGCTCGAAGGGATCGAGGGCGCCACCGGCCTCGACGTCGCCGGCCGGATGGTGCAGTTCGTCATCGACCACGCGCCGCACGGCTCGCCGCGCGACCGCGGCCGCGGATGAGACGCACGGCGGGAGACGCCGGCGGCGGGGCTGAGGGCGATGGCCCCCACCTGGGGTGAGCTCGAGCTCGGCGGCCACCGGGTCGCCCCGGGCCAGACCGCGGAGATCCGCCTCAAGGTCGCCGAGACCTACACCGCCGAGGAGGTCGCCGTCCCCGTCACCGTCGTCCGCGGCGGGCGTCGGGGGCCGACCCTGTTCCTCGTCGCCTCCGTCCACGGCGACGAGCTCAACGGGGTCGGCGTCATCCGCGATCTCCTCAACGAGGGCCGCTGGGAGGGCCTGGTCGGTACCGTGATCGCGGTGCCGGTCGCCAACCCGCCGGCCTTCCTGATCCAGGACCGGCGCCTGCCCGACCGGCGCGACCTCAACCGCGCCTTCCCCGGCAGCGTCCGCGGCTCGCTGACCGCCCGCCTCGCGCGCGTCCTCTACCAGGAGGTGATCAAGCGGAGCGACTTCGGCATCGACCTGCACACCGCCGGCGGCGAGCGCGCCAACTACCCGCAGGTCCGCGCCGACCTCGACGATCCGCGGACGGCGGCGCTGGCCGCCGCCTTCGGCGGCCCGCTCGTCGTCCACGGCCGCGGCCCGGACCGCTCGCTCCGCCGCGCCGCCATCGCCGCCGGCGTGCCGACGATCGTCTACGAGGCCGGCAGCCCGCGGCGGCTGGAGCGCCCGTACATCGAGGTGGGCAAGCGGGGGGTCCTCAACGTCCTCGTCCACCTCGGCATGCTGCCCGGCGAGCGGGTGCCGCCGCCGGTCAGCCTGGAGGTGCGCGAGACGCACTGGATCCGCGCCCGCGCCGGCGGCATCCTCGACTTGAAGGTCGACCTCGGTCAGCCGCTCTCCCGCGGACAGGAGATCTCGCAGAACACCAACCCGTTCGGCCGCGAGCGGTCGACTCTCAAGGCGCCGCACTCCGGGGTGGCGATCGGGCTCACCCGACTGCCGCTCGTCCACCCGGGCGACGCGATCTGCCACCTCGCCCGGGTGCCGGCCCGCGAGCTCGCCGCCTGGCGCGAGGCCTGGCGGGCGGAGCATCCCGCGGCGGCCCTCCCGGAGGGCTCCGGCGCGACCGCGGCCACGGGGGCCGCGGCGGGAATTTTGGGCTGCCGGCCGCGGTAGCACAGCACGATGAAGCGTCTCGTCGCCGTCTTCGCCGTCCTCCTCCTCCTCGGCGCCGCCTCGGCCGCGATCGGCATCCTGCTCGCCCGCGGCGGCGCGCCCGCCGCCGCCCTCGGCTCGCCCACCCTCCTCGTCTGGCGGATCGACCGGCCGATCGTCGAGTGGACGCCGGTCGTCGGCCTGCCGTTCGCCGGCGCCGAGGACCCCGACACGATGAAGGAGCTCTACCGCGCCTTCCTCCGCGCCCGCGACGACGAGTCGGTGGCGGGGCTCGCGGTCTATCTCCAGAACGCGTCGTTCGGGCTCGCCAAGGCCCAGGAGCTGCGGCGGCAGATGCAGCGGTTGTCGGAGGCCGGCAAGCCGGTCGACTGCTATCTCGAGACCGCCGGCGAGGGCTCGAACGGCACCCTCGCCTACTACCTGGCGACCGCCTGCGACTCGATCTCGCTGGCGCCGGGCGGCGACCTCAACCTCCTCGGCCTCTACGCCGACAGCACCTTCTACTCGGGCACCCTCGAGAAGCTCAAGATCGAGCCCCAGTACTCGCACGTCGGCCGCTTCAAGAGCGCCGGCGAGACCTTCACCCGCCGCCAGCGCGGGCCCGACACCGACGCGGCGATCGCCGCCGTCCTCGACAGCGACTTCCGGCAGATCGTCGAGGCGATCGCCGAGACGCGCGGGCTCGAGCCGGCGCGGGTGCGCGAGCTGGTCGACGGCGCGCCCTGGTCGCCCGAGGAGGCCACGGCTCACGGGCTGATCGACCATGTCGAGTACCCGGACCAGTTCCGCGACCGGGTCGAGGCCGGGATCGAGGACGAGCCCCGGCTGGTCGCGCTGTCCGACTACCGCGGGACCTCGGGCCGCGGCGGTGGCGACCGGATCGCCGTCGTCTACGCCCTGGGGACGATCGTCCGCGGCACCGGCGGCGTGCAGCCGTTCACCGAGGAGGTCTACCTCGGCTCGGACGAGCTCGCCGAGATGCTCCGCGCCCTGCGCGAGGACGACTCGGTCGACGCCGTCGTCCTGCGGGTCGACAGCCCCGGCGGCTCGGCCCTCGCCTCGGACCTGATGCTGCGCGAGGTCGAGCTGACCGCCGCCGCCAAGCCGCTGGTCGTCTCGATGTCCGACCTCGCCGCCTCGGGCGGCTACTACATCGCCGCCAGGGCGTCGAGGATCGTCGCCGAGCCGGCCACCCTGACCGGGTCGATCGGCGTCGTCGGCGGCAAGCTGATGACCCGCCGCTTCCAGGACGAGGTGCTGGGGATCACCCACGACACCGACCAGCGCGGCGCCAACGCCGACCTCTACTCCTCGCTCGCCCCGTTCTCGCCCGAGCAGGCGGTCAAGGTGCGCCGCGAGATGGAGCGCGTCTACCGCGACTTCGTCGCCCACGTCGCCGCCGGACGCGGCCTCGACCCGGCCGCGGTCGAGGAGGTCGCCCAGGGCCGGGTGTGGACCGGCGAGGACGCCCACGCCCGCGGCCTGGTCGACGAGCTCGGCGGGATCGACCGGGCCGTCGAGCTGGCCAAGGAGCTCGCCGGGATCGACGGCGACGCGCCGGTCCGGCTGGTCTTCTACCCCGAGCAGCCGACGCTCCTCGACCTCCTGCTCGAGCGCCGTCCGCCCGCCTTGCCGTCGTCTCTGGCGCGTCTCGTGCAGGCGGTCGAGCGGCCGAATCCGGGCCTCCTGGAGCTGCCTCCCGAGTACGCCGGGCTCGCCTCGCCCTTCTGACGTAAGTCCTTGAACCGTCGTAACTTGGAAGAATCTTGCAGAATCTTCCCCGGAGGGGTTGCGCGGCCGGGAGGCTGTGCTATCATCCCTCTCACTTCGTAGCGAAGCTGGCCGTCCAATCGACATCCTGGTGACGTCCTGGATTTCCACAGGGTGTGGAAATCGTGTGGAGATTCGTTTGCCCTCGCGACCCGGACCGAGAGACCCGCAGCGTCGAGCCATGCGTCGAACGGAGGCCCGCGGCCGGAGCGGCCAGCCGCTCTGGCGCCGCCTCCAGCAGGAGCTGGCCCACCACCTCGACGACGAGGAGATCGCCACTTGGTTCCGGCCGCTCAAGGCCCACACCGACGGCCGCAACCGCCTGGTCCTGGTCGCGCCCGACGCGCGCTTCCTGCACACCCTCGAGGAGGCCTACCGGCCGGCGGTCGACCGGGCGATCGCCGACGTCGCCGGCAGCGGCTTCGAGGTCCTCTTCTCGCTCGAGGGGGAGACCGAGCCGGCGACGCGTTCCGCCGGCCCCGCCGCCCGCAAGCCGGCCGCCGACGTGCTGCCGCCGCCGCGCTTCAATCCGCGCTACGTGTTCGGGAACTTCGTCGTCGGCAAGTCGAACGAGTTCGCCCACGCCGCCGCCCGCGCGGTCGCCGAGCGCCCCTCGGAAAGCTACAACCCGCTGTTCCTCTACGGCGGGGTCGGCCTCGGCAAGACCCACCTGCTGCACGCGATCGGGCACCAGATCCTCGCCGACCACCCGCAGCTCCGGGTCATGTACCTGGCGGCCGAGCAGTTCGTCAACGAGCTGATCAACTCGATCCGCTACGACCGCATGCCCGAGTTCCGCGAGCGCTACCGCACGATCGACGTGCTGCTCGTCGACGACGTCCAGTTCCTCGCCAACAAGGAGCGTACCCAGGAGGAGTTCTTCCACACCTTCAACACGCTCTACACGAGCCAGAAGCAGATCATCCTCTCCTCCGACTCCTCGCCGCGCCAGATCCCGACCCTCGAGGAGCGGCTGCGCAGCCGCTTCGAGTGGGGGCTGATCGCCGACATCCAGGCGCCGGAGCTGGAGACCAAGATGGCGATCCTGCGGCGCAAGGCCGACGCCGGGGGGACCCACCTGCCGCGCGACGTCGCCGAGTTCATCGCCCGGCAGGTCAAGACGAACGTGCGCGAGCTCGAGGGCCTGCTCAACCGGGTGCTCGCCTTCGCCTCGCTGACCGGCCGCGAGGTCACCCTCGAGCTCACCGAGGAGACGCTCAAGGACATCCTCCCCGACGCTCACAAGCGGGTGACCGGCGCCGACGTGGTCAAGCACGTCGCCCGCCACTACGGGCTCAAGGTCAGCGAGATCAAGAGCCGGTCTAACTCGCGGCAGATCGCCTTCCCGCGGCAGGTCGCGATGTTCCTGTGCAAGCGGCTGACCGACCTCTCCTACCCCGAGATCGGGCGGCTGTTCAACGACAAGCACCACTCCACGGTCATGTACTCGGTCGACAAGATCGACCAGCTCCGGGCGAAGGACCCCGACCTGGAGAAGGTCCTCGAGTCGATGACCGCCCACTTCGCCGTCTGAGCTCCCCTGCCCCGGCGCCGGTTCCCGCCCGCTCCGGACGGAGTGTGGAAGAGGCGCGGAAAACGCCGTGCAACCGGCTGCGGAAAACCGGTCCCCCGGCCGTTTTCCGCCGCCTCTCCGCCGGCCGTCAACAGCCGATCCTCCGTGTCTGCTGATATCCCAAGCCGTTGAAAACACGGTCCTCCCACCGGTTTTCCGCGGTCTCCACAGAGCCTATCTTCTGCTACGGCTATGCTATATTGACCTCTCTTTCTGAGAGACGGAGGAGGGACACGCGCGCATGGAGATCCGACTGAACCGCCAGCAGTTCCTCGGCGAGCTCGCGCCGATGCAGGGGATCGTCGAGCGCAAGACGACGATCCCGGTGCTGTCGCACATCCTGCTCACCGCGGAGGGGGACCGGCTGCGCCTGGCCGCCACCGACCTCGACGTGTCGCTGACCTCGTCGGTGCGCGCCGACGTCGTCTCCGACGGCGCGATCGCGGTGCCGGCGAAGAAGTTCATGGAGATCATCCGCGCCCTGGTCGGCGAGGAGGTCCACCTGGCCGAGGAGGAGCCGCAGTGGCTGACCATCAAGGCCGGCCGCTCGCGCTTCAAGATCCACGGCATGAAGCCGGAGGACTTCCCGCAGCTCCCGGAGGTCGCCGAGGAGTTCGCCCTCGAGATCCCGTTCTCCTCGTTCCGGCGGATGATCTCGAAGGTCCTCTTCGCGGTCTCGGCCGAGGAGTCGCGCTTCCAGCTCAACGGCGCGCTGCTCAAGCTCAAGAGGGACAGCGTCGAGATGGTCGCCACCGACGGCCACCGTCTGGCCCTGGTCGAGACCGAGCTCGCCGCCTCGAACGGCCGCGAGGACCAGGTGCTCGTCCCCCGCAAGGCGCTCCAGGAGCTCGAGCGCTTCGAGGGCGGCGAGAAGCTCGGCTACCGCCGCGGCGAGCACCACCTGTCGTTCAATCTCGGCCGCCGCGAGCTGATCTGCCGCATCCTCGAGGGCACCTTCCCGGACTACGAGAGGGTGATCGCGCGCGACAACGACAAGCACGTCGTCTTCGAGCGCCGCCCCTTCGGCGACGCGGTCCAGCGCGTCGCGCTCCTCACCGGCGATCGGGCCCGGGCGGTGCGGCTCCAGTTCCAGGCGGACCAGATGTCGGTGTCCACCGCGAACCCGGATCTCGGCGAGGCCACCGAGGAGGTTCCCTGCGACTACGAGGGTGAGGAGTTCCGCCTCGGCATCAACCCGGACTACCTGCGCGACTTCCTCGGCGCGGTGGACACGGACCAGGTTCGCTTCGAGCTCAAGGACGAGAACACCCAGGCGGTCGGCTACCCGGTATCGGCGAACGGCGGGCCGGGCGGCGAGGAGGGCGCCGAGGAGGACGAGGGCAAAGGCGCCGCGGGCGGCGCGCCCACGGACCGGCGCTACCTCTGCGTCATCATGCCGATGCGGATCTGACGGTCCTCCCGCGCGTCGTCCGAGCAGAATCTCACCCCAGTCGTCCTGAGCGCAGCGAGGGATCTCACCGGCTCGGTCGTTGGTCTTCGGCCGCCGTGGCCGGGCGGGCTGCCCTCGCGGTACCGGCGCGCGCTTCTCGGATTGCAGCAGGGGGCGCGCGCCTGCGCGTCGCCGGCGCCGGTTCGTCGAGGCCGGGCACGCCACCACCGCTCCGGTCGAGCGATCTCACGCCCCTTTCGACGTTCTTCCTTTTAGCCAGATCTTTCTGCCGTTGACGTTCCCACTGTCGCCATGCTCGTCTCACTGTCAGCCCGCGCCTTCCGGAACCTCGACCCCCTCGACTGGTCGCCAGGCCCCGGGCGGCACCTCCTCCTGGGGGGCAACGGGGCGGGGAAGACCTCCGTCCTCGAAGCCGTGTACCTCCTGGCCACGACCAAGAGCTTCCGCACGACCCAGATCGAGGACTGTGCGCGGCACGGCACGGAAGGGTTCCACCTCTCGGCGGAGATCGAGGACGACGCGCGGGTGGGGCTGGAGGTGGGGTGGACGGCGGGGGGTGGGAAGGTGCGGGCGGTGAACGGGAAGGGGACGTCGCTGGCGGAGCACCTGGAGGTGTTGCCGGTGGTGGCCTGGGAGGGAAGGGAGGCGGAGGCGTTGACGGGGGCGCCGGCGGCGCGGCGGCGGTGGCTGGACCGGGGGGTGGTGGGGCTGCGGCCGGGGGCGATCTCGGCGCTGGCGCGGTACCGGCGGGCGCTCGCGGGGAAGCGGGAGCTGCTGGCACGGCCGCGGGTGCTCGCGGAGGACCCGTCGCAGCTCGACTCGTGGAACGAGCTCCTGGCGGCGGCCGCGGCAGAGGTGTGCACGCTGCGGGCGGCGTACGCCGCGCGGCTGGCGGCGGAGCTGGTGGCGGCGGTCGAGGCGGCGGGGATCGGGTTTCCGGAGGTCGGGCTCGCCTACCGGCCGTCGCCCGGCTGCGCTCTGGAGGGGGAGGAGGCGATCGGGCGGAAGCTGGCGGCGGCGGTGGGCGGCGAGCGGCGGCGGGGGGCGCCGCTCGTCGGGCCGCAGCGGGACGACCTGGAGGTCACCTGGGCGGGGCATCCGGTACGCGGGACGGTGTCGGCGGGGGAGCGCAAGGCGCTGTCGCTCATGCTGACCGCGGCGCACGGGCGGGTGATCTCGGCGGCGGGACGGGAGCCGGTGTACCTGCTCGACGACCTCGACGCGGAGCTCGCGCCGGCGACGCTGGAGCGGGTCTGGGAGGCGTTTTCCGGGGTGTCGCAGCTCGTCGCGTCGTCGAACCGGCCCGGGGTCTGGGAGGGGCTCGCGGTCGAGCGGCGGTGGGGGCTCGAGGAGGGCCGGCTCGGGGCCGCGTAACCCGCTGAAACGAAAAGCCGTTCAGGCTTTCCAAACGGCCTCGGATGTGGTATTGTCAGGTGGCCTCGGAAGCCGCCGTTCGGCGGCGTTCCCGACCCTCATGAAGAAGCCCTCGGCGCGCACGGCGCCGGGGCGGCCCGAAGCGAGCGAACGGAGACAGCCTTGCCCGAGATCAGACCGACGTACACCGCCGAGAACATCAAGGTTCTCAAGGGTTTGGAGGCGGTGCGCAAGCGCCCCGGGATGTACATCGGGGACACCGACGACCTGTCGGGCCTGCACCACATGGTCTTCGAGCTGGTCGACAACTCGGTCGACGAGGCGCTGGCCGGCTACGCGACCCGGATCGAGGTGACGATCCACGCCGACGACTCGGTGACCGTCGAGGACGACGGGCGGGGCATCCCGGTCGACCTCCACCGCGACGAGAAGCGCTCGGCGGCCGAGGTGATCATGACCGAGCTCCACTCGGGCGGGAAGTTCGACAAGAACTCGTACAAGGTCTCGGGCGGCCTGCACGGCGTCGGCGTGTCGGTGGTCAACGCCCTCTCGGAGACCCTCGAGCTCGAGATCAAGCGGGACGGCAAGACCTGGTACCAGGTGTACCACGCCGGGGTGCCCGAGGCGCCGATCTCGCCGATCGGGAGGACCGAGAAGTCGGGGACGAAGGTGCGGTTCCGGCCCGACGGGTCGATCTTCGCCCAGCTCGACTTCCATTTCGACACCCTGTCGCAGCGGCTGCGCGAGCAGTCGTTCCTCAACCGCGGGGTGCACATCCACCTCATCGACGAGCGCACGGGCAAGGAGGCCGACTTCCAGTACGAGGGAGGCATCCAGAGCTTCGTCGAGCACCTCAACCGCAACAAGAGCCCGGTCCACCCGGAGCCGATCTTCGTCGTCGACAGCCGCGACGACGGCTCGGGCGAGGAGACGGTCGAGGTCGCGCTGCAGTGGAACGACGGCTACCAGGAGCTGATCTACGCCTTCGCCAACACCATCAACAACCGCGACGGCGGCACCCACCTGTCGGGCTTCAAGTCGGCGCTCACCCGCACGGTCAACGCCTACGTCCAGTCGAGCGGGCTGGGCAAGAACATGAAGGAGTCGCTGACCGGCGACGACGTGCGCGAGGGGCTGACCGCGGTGGTGTCGGTCAAGATCAAGGATCCGAAGTTCTCCTCGCAGACCAAGGACAAGCTGGTCTCCTCGGACATCCGCGGCTGGGTCGAGCAGGTGATCAACGAGAAGCTCGGCGCCTGGTTCGAGGAGCACCCGAAGGAGGCGCGGCGGATCGTCGAGAAGTGCGTCGACGCGGCGCGCGCCCGCGACGCGGCACGCAAGGCGCGCGAGCTGACCCGGCGCAAGGGGGTGCTCGACGCCTCGAACCTGCCCGGCAAGCTCGCCGACTGCTCGGAGAAGGACCCGGCGGCCGCGGAGCTGTTCCTCGTCGAGGGCGACTCGGCCGGCGGCTCGGCCAAGCAGGGCCGCGACCGGCGCTTCCAGGCGATCCTGCCGCTCAAGGGGAAGATCCTCAACGTCGAGAAGGCGCGCTTCGACAAGATGCTGACCTCCGACGAGATCAAGACGATCATCACGGCGCTCGGCACCGGCATCGGCAAGGAGGACTTCGACGTCGCCCGCCTCCGCTACCACAAGCTGATCATCATGTGCGACGCCGACGTCGACGGCAGCCACATCCGCACCCTCATCCTCACCTTCTTCTTCCGCTGGATGCGGGAGGTGATCGACCGCGGCCACCTCTACATCGCCCAGCCGCCGCTCTACAAGGTGAGCCACGGCCGCTCGGAGACCTACCTCAAGGACGACGCCGAGTACCGCCAGTACCTGCTCGAGCGGATCCAGGACTCCTGGGAGCTGTCGCTGGCCGACGGCGCCGGCGGGAACGGCGGCGGCGGCGAGGCCGGCAACGGCGGCGGGCGCACCTTCTCCGGCCCGCGGCTCACCCGCTTCGTGCAGCGGCTCGAGCGGATCCGCCAGAGCCTCGAGAAGCTCGCCAGCCGCGGCTACCCCGAGACGGCGCTCAAGGCGGCACTCGCGATGGGGCTCACCGGCAAGGAGGACCTCGCCGACGACTCGCTCCTCGCCCGGCTCGCCGCGGCGCTCGGGGAGGCCGGCTACTCCGACGTCGAGGTGGTACGAGACGAGGAGCATGGCACCGGCGCCGTCTCCTTCGTCCACCGCCGCGACGGCGTCGACCGCCGGGCGCGCTTCGACTGGGACCTCCTCGCCAACGCCGACTACCGCTCGATGGCCGAGAGCCCGGAGGGGATGGAGGCGATCCGCGCCGCCGGCTTCTCGCTGGTCAACGGCGGCGAGATGTCGGTCCACGAGTCGCTCGAGGAGGCGCTCGACACCCTGTACGCCGGCGCGCGCAAGGGGCTGTCGGTCCAGCGCTACAAGGGTCTCGGCGAGATGAACCCGACCCAGCTCTGGGAGACGACGATGGACCCCGAGCGCCGGCGCCTGCTGCAGGTGCGGGTCGACGACGAGGTCGAGGCCGAGACGATGTTCACGACGCTGATGGGCGACCTCGTCGAGCCGCGCCGCGAGTTCATCGAGACGAACGCGCTCGACGTCAAGAACCTGGACGTGTGATCCCCCGGGGCCGTCGCCTTGCCGGCCGGCCCCGCACTGACCGACCGGAGCCGCGATGGCCGACGACGAACAGACCCCCTCCGCCCCGACCGAGCAGCCGATCCCCGTCGACATCGAGGAGGAGATGAAGCGCTCCTACCTCGACTACGCGATGAGCGTGATCATCGGCCGTGCCCTGCCCGACGTGCGCGACGGGCTCAAGCCGGTGCACCGCCGCGTGCTCTACGGGATGTGGGAGTCGGGCAACACCTCGAACCGGCCGTACAAGAAGTCGGCGCGCATCGTCGGCGACGTGATGGGCAAGTACCACCCGCACGGCGATACGGCGATCTACGACACCGTGGTGCGGTTGGCGCAGGACTTCTCGATGCGCTACCCGCTGGTCGACGGGCAGGGCAACTTCGGCTCGATCGACGGCGACAACCCGGCGGCCATGCGGTACACCGAGGTGCGGCTGACCAAGCTCGCCGAGGAGATGCTCCGCGAGGACATCGACAAGGAGACCGTCGACTGGGTCGACAACTACGACGGCTCCGAGCGCGAGCCGGTGGTGCTGCCGGCGCGGATGCCCAACCTGCTCCTCAACGGGTCGGCCGGCATCGCCGTCGGCATGGCGACGAACATCCCGCCGCACAACCTCTCCGAGGTGGTCGCCGGGCTCGAGATCCTGATCGACCAGCCGGACGCCTCGCTCGAGCGGCTGATGGAGGCGATCCCCGGCCCCGACTTCCCGACCGGCGGCTTCATCCACGGCTACGACGGCATCCGCTCCGCCTACGCGACCGGCCGCGGCATCATCCAGCTCCGCGCCCGGGCCGAGATCGAGCGCGACGACAAGAGCGGCGGCGCGGCGATCGTCATCCGCGAGATCCCCTACCAGCTCAACAAGAAGAAGCTGCTCGAGCGGATCGGCGAGCTGGTGCGCGAGAAGCGGGTGACCGGGGTCACCGACCTGCGCGACGAGTCGGACCGCGACGGAATCCGGATCGTCGTCGAGGTCTCGCGCAACGAGGTCCCCGAGATCGTCCTCAACTCGCTGTTCAAGCTGACCCAGATGCAGACGACCTTCGGCATCATCATGCTGGCGATCGTCGACAACCAGCCGAAGGTCCTCGCGCTCGGCGACATGCTGCGCCGGTTCCTCGACCACCGCAAGACCGTGGTCGTCCGCCGCACCCGCTACGACCTGCGCAAGGCCGAGGAGCGCGCCCACCTGCTCGAGGGCATCCTCAAGGCGCTCGACCACCTCGACGAGGTGATCGCGACGATCCGCGCCAGCCAGACGCCGGCCGAGGCGCGCGAGGCGCTCCAGGACCGCTTCGCGCTCTCCGAGGTCCAGGCGCAGGCGATCCTCGAGATGCGGCTCCAGCGGCTGACCGGGCTCGAGCGCGAGAAGGTCGTCGAGGAGTACCGCGAGCTGATGGCGACGATCGAGCGGCTGCGCGCGATCCTCGGCTCCGACCGGCTGGTCCTCGAGGAGATCCGCGGCGAGCTGCACGAGATCCGCGAGCGCTACGGCGACGCGCGGCGCACCGAGATCGTCCCCGAGACGATGGACATCACCGTCGAGGACCTGATCGCCGACGAGGACATGGTGATCACGGTGACCTCGACCGGCTACCTCAAGCGCTCGCCGCTGTCGATCTACCGCGCCCAGCACCGCGGCGGCAAGGGGCGCACCGGCATGCTGACCAAGGACGGCGACTTCGTCGAGCACCTCTACGTCGCCTCGGCGCACAGCTACGTCCTGGTGTTCACCGCCAGCGGCCGGGTCTACTGGCTCAAGGTGCACGAGATCCCCGAGGCCGGCCCGGCGGCCAAGGGCAAGGCGATCGTCAACCTGCTCGACCTCGACCCCGACGAGCGGGTCGCCACCACGGTCGCCGTGCGCGAGTTCGCCGCCGACCACTACCTCGTCTTCGCCACCCGCAAGGGCCGGGTCAAGAAGACCGAGCTCGCCGCCTACTCGCGGCCGCTGTCGCGCGGCATCCACGCGATCAAGATCAACCCGGGCGACGAGCTGCTCGGCGTCCGCGTGTCCGGCGGCGGCCAGGACGTCTTCATGGCCACCGCCCGCGGCTACTCGATCCGCTTCGCCGAGAGCGACGTCCGGCCGATGGGCCGCACCGCCGCCGGGGTCTGGGGCATCCGCCCGCGCAAGGGCGACCGGGTCGTCGCCATGGAGGCGCTGGCGCCGGAGGGCGAGATCTTCACCGTCGCCGAGAAGGGCTTCGGCAAGCGCTCCGCCCTCGCCGACTACCGCACCCAGGGCCGCGGCGGCAAAGGCATCCTCAACTTCCGGGTCACCGAGAAGACCGGCGAGGTGATCGCCGCCCGCCAGGTCGCCGACGAGGACGAGCTGATCCTGATCTCCCAGGAGGGCAAGATCCTGCGCACCCCGGTCGCCTCCTTCCGCATCATCGGCCGCTCCACCCAGGGGGTCAAGATCATGGACCTCGAAGGCGACGACCGCCTGGTCGCCGCCGCCAAGCTCGTCGAGCGCGAGGACGAGGAGGCCGACACGGTCGAGGCCGTCGAGGCGATGGCCGAGTCCGACGAGCCGGTCGCCGACCTCGCCGAGGAGACCCCGGAGCCCGCCGCCGAGCCTGAGGCCGAGGGCGAGGAGCCGGTCAACTGAGCGAGCCGGAGCCCGACCGTCCGGCGCCACTCCCGCGCGGCCAGCTCGTGCGCGTCGCGTGGGCCTTCTACCTGCTGCTGGCACTCGGCGGGATCGCCTGGGTCGGCTGGCGGGAGGATCGCGTCCCGCTCGAGCTCTTCGTCGACCCCGAGGGCTGGTGGATCGACCTGGCGGCCGGGGTCGGCCTCGGGCTCGGGCTGATCGCGCTGTGGCGGGTCGGGGCGAGGCTCTTCCCGGCGGCGCGCGAGCTGGAGGCGAAGATCGCCGCCGTCCTCGGGCCGCTCGGGCGCGAGGAGGTGATCGCACTGGCGGTCTTCTCGGGGGTCGCCGAGGAGCTCTTCTTCCGCGGCGCGGTCCAGGGGTCGTGGGGGTGGGCGTTGGCGACGGTGCTCTTCGCCCTGCTCCACACCGGGCCGGGGGTGGCGTTCGGCCTGTGGACCGGGTTCGCGGCGGTAGCCGGCGGGCTGTTCGGCGGGCTGATGGTCTGGCGCGGTAACCTGCTCGGCCCCATCGTCGCCCATTTCCTGGTCAACGCGGTGAACCTCGGCCGGCTGGCGGTCCGCGAGGGGTCCGCGGACGGTCCGCTTCCTGCAAGCGAAGGCTCGGAGCGGGACGACGGCTGAGCCGCGCGCGGGGCGCGAGCCGCAAGCCCGGCGCGAGCCCCACGACCTGCTAGACTCCGCGGCCCGCCCGGCGCCGAGCGGCGCCCCCCCGGGAGACCTCCGCCGAGGAGACGAGATGCCCCCAGCCCCGACCAGCCAGGAGGTGAGCCGCGACGTTCTCGACCGTGTCGAGCGCGAGAGCGATCGCTACCTCGCCGAGCTCGAGGACTACCTGCGCATCCCGTCGATCTCGACCGACCCGCAGTACAAGGCCGAGGTGCGCCGCGCCGCGGAGTTCCTGCGCGACCAGCTCGCCGCGGCCGGGCTCGAGGCCGAGCTCGTCGAGCACGGCGACGGCAACCCGCTCGTCTACGCCGAGTGGCTCGGCGCGCCCGGCAAGCCGACGGTGCTCTTCTACGGCCACTACGACGTCCAGCCGGTCGACCCGATCGAGGAGTGGCGCAACCCGCCCTTCGAGCCGACCCGCGAGGGCGACGACCTGGTCGCCCGCGGCGCGACGGACGACAAGGGGCAGTCGTTCGCCCACGTCAAGGCGGTCGAGGCGCTCCTCGCCGAGCGCGGCGAGCTGCCGGTGAACGTCAAGTTCCTGGTCGAGGGCGAGGAGGAGTCGGGCGGCGAGACGATCGAGGCGTACGTGCGTGCGGACGGCGGCGACCGGCTGGCCTGCGACTGCGTCGTCGTCTCCGACTCGTCGATGTACGCGCCGGGCCAGCCGTCCATCATCTACGGCCTCAAGGGGCTCGCCTACATGGAGATCCGCGCCCAGGGGCCGAACCGCGACCTCCACTCGGGCACCTACGGCGGCGCGGTGGCCAACCCGCTCAACGCGCTGGCCGACGTTCTGTCGCGGCTGCGCGACCCGGAGACGGGGAAGGTGCTGGTCCCCGGCTTCTACGACGACGTCCGCCCGCTCGCCGACTGGGAGCGCGAGGAGTTCGCCGGGCTCCCCTTCGACGAGGAGGAGTACCGCAGCGAGCTCGGCGTCGACGCCACCTTCGGCGAGGAGGGCTACACGACCCGCGAGCGCGCCTGGGCGCGGCCGACCTGCGACGTCAACGGGATGTGGGGCGGCTACCAGGGCGAGGGGGCGAAGACGGTGCTCCCGGCGCGCGCCGGGGCGAAGGTCTCGATGCGTCTCGTGCCCGACCAGGACCCCGAGAAGATCTCGCGCGCCTTCAAGGAGTACGTCGAGGGGATGGACACCCCGGGGGTGGCGATCGAGGCCCGCTTCGTCCACGGCGCGCCGCCGACCCTGATCGAGGCCGAGGGCCCGTTCGTCGAGGCGGCGACGGGCGCCTTCGAGGAGACCTGGGGCAAGGCACCGGTGCGGGTGCGCGAGGGCGGCACGATCCCGGTGGTCGCCACCTTCGCCGAGGTCCTCCGGGTGCCGGTGCTGCTGATGGGCTTCGGCCTGCCCGACGACCGCCTCCACTCGCCGAACGAGAAGTTCAACGTCGTCAACTACCGGGCGGGCATCGGCACCACGGTGCGCCTGCTCGACCGGCTGGCGTCGGTCGAGGTCTGAGCGGGGCGGGATGGCGAGCAAGAACGGCATCGAGCGCGAGGTCAAGTTCGCCGGCGTCGAGCTCGACCGGCTGCGCGACCGGCTGCTCGAGATGTCGGCCGAGCGGGTCACCGCCTCCGGCTTCGAGGAGAACTGGATCCTCGACCGCGACGGCGAGCTCGAGGAGGCCGGCCACCTGCTCCGCCTGCGCCAGGACGGCCAGGGCGCCTGGCTCACCTTCAAGGGGCGGCCCGAGTTCGAGGGCCGGGTCAAGGTGCGCAACGAGCAGGAGACCCAGGTCGGCGACGCCGACACCGCCCGCGCCCTGCTCGAGGGCCTCGGCTACGAGGTCGTCCGCCGCTACCAGAAGATGCGCGAGTCGTGGCGGCTCGGCGGCGTCACCATCGCCCTAGACCACACGCCGATCGGCGATTTCGCCGAGTTCGAGGGCGACGCCGCAGACCGGGTGGCGAAGCGCTGCGGCTTCGACTCCGGCGAGGCCGAGCGTCGCTCGTACCTGCGCCTCTACGACGACTACCGGAAGGAGCACCCGGAGGCGGCTCCGGACATGGTCTTCCCCGACCGGGCGTAGGCCGAGCGGCCTGCAGACTTCGGCCTGATGAGACTCCGCGCCCTGGTGCTCGCGGCCGGCCACGGCACCCGGCTGCGGCCGCTGACCGACTCCGTCCCCAAGCCGCTGCTGCCGATCGCCGGCCGCACCGTCCTCGACCACACCCTCGACGCCCTCGTCGACGCCGGTTGCGAGGCGGCGGCGGTCAACCTCTTCCACCTCGGCGGGACGATCCGCGCCCACTACCGCGACGCCTACCGCGGCATGCCGCTGACCTGGTCGCAGGAGGAGGGCGAGCGGCAGGGCACCCTCGGCGCCCTCTACCCGCTGCGCGACTTCCTCGCCGCGGCGGACCTGGTGCTGCTGATCAACGGCGACTCGCTCTGCCCCTGGCCGCTCGCCCGGCTGATCCGCCACCACCGGGCGGGCCGCGCGCTCGCCACCCTGATGCTGACCGCCCGCGTCGACCCCGAGCGCTTCGCCGGCGGCGTCGGGATCGACCGGGAGGGGCGCGTGCTCTCGTTCTTCAAGGGGGCGACCGAGCGCGGCGAGGTCGTGCGGCGCGCCGTATTCGCCGGTGCCCACGTGCTCGCGCCGGCGCTCCTGGCGCGGGTCGGCGAGGGGCCGGCCGACATCGTCCGGCACCTCTACATCCCCCTCCTCGCGGCCGGGGAGGACCGGATCTACGCCGTGCCGAGCCGCCGCCGCTGGCACGACCTCGGCACCCCGCGCCGCTACCTCGAGGGCGCGCTCGACTGGGGGCGGGGCGGCTGGCCCGGGCGGCTCTGGCGGCGCGGCTGGACCTCGCCCGAGGCCGAGGTCGAGCGCGGCGCCCGGGTGCGCGAGTCGGTCCTCGAGCCGGGGGCGTCGGTCGGTGTCGGCGCCCGGGTCGAGCGCTCGGTCGTCCTCTGCGGCGCCCGCATCGAGCCCGGCGCCGAGATCCGCGACGCCGTCGTCGGCTTCGACGTCCGGCTGCCCGGCGAGGCGCGGGTCGGCCGCCGGATGATCAACGTCGCCCGCGACGGCGTGCGCACCGAGGAGGCCGACTCGGTCGTCGGCGGTCTCATCTACACCGAGCTCGACGTCGAGCGTCGGCAGGAGAACCCGGGCCTGTGACCGCCGCGGACCGCAACCAGGCCGAGCGCCCGTTCGACCTCCTCGTCTTCGACTGGGACGGGACGCTCCTCGACTCGGTCGGCTCGATCGTCGCCTGCACCCGCGCCGCGCTCGGCGAGCTCGCTCTGCCCGTGCCGCCCGAGCGCGCGATCCGCGGCGCCATCGGCCTCGGCATCGACGAGACGATCGAGGTCCTCTCTCCAGGCTGCGACCCCGAGCGCGCCGAGCGCATCCGCACCGTCTACAGCCGCCACTGGGCCGAGACCTACCGCGGCCGGCCGCTGCTCTTCGCCGGCGTCCCCGATCTCCTCGCCCGCTTCGAAGCCCAGGGCTACCTGCTCGCCGTCGCCACCGGGAAGAGCCGCCGCGGCCTCGACCACGACCTCGCCGCCACCGGTCTCGGTCCTCGCTTCCACGCCATCCGCACCGCCGACGACGCCCCGTCCAAGCCCCACCCCGGCATGCTCCTCGACCTCCTCGACGAGCTCGGCGCCCGCCCCTCCCGGGCGCTGATGGTCGGCGACAGCGTCTGGGACCTCGAGATGGCCGCCGCCGCCGGCACCCCGGCCGTCGCCGTCTGCTCCGGCGGCTCGCCGAGGTGCGACCTCGAGGCGCGGGAGCCCGTCGCTTGTCTGACGGGCGTGGCCGATCTCGCGGTCTGGCTCACCGGCGCCGTCTGCGAGCTCGAGTCGGCCGAGATCCGCGAGCCGTAGCCGGGCGCGGCCGGCCCGCCTGGCGGTCCCGCGGGGTGCCCGGTCAGCCGGCCCGGCGGCCGTAGCCGGCGTCCTCCTCGACCCCGGCGGCGGCGAGGGCCTCGGCGCGGGCGCGGGACGCCTCGGCCTCGCGGCGGGCCTCCTCCGCGCTCCACGCGGCCGGCGGGACGACCCAGCCCTGGAGGTTGCGCAGGGCGACGTCGGCGAGCATCCGGAGGTGGTCGGGGCGGTCGTTGAGGCAGGGGACGTAGCGATAGCCCTCGGGCGGGCCGCCGGCCTCCTCCCAGAAGTGCCGGTTGAGCTGGTCGAGCTCCTCGAGCGTCTCGAGGCAGTCGGCCGAGAAGGCCGGGCTGACGACGTCGAGGCGGCGGACCCCGGCGCGGGCCAGCGCCTGGATCGTCACGTCGGTGTACGGCTTCAGCCACTCCTCGCGGCCGAAGCGGCTCTGGAAGGCGACGACCCAGCGGTCGTCGGCGAGGCGGAGCCGCTCGGCGAGGAGCCGCGCCGTCTCGTGGCAGAAGCAGTGGTACGGGTCGCCCTCGCGGAAGTAGCGGAGCGGGAGGCCGTGGAAGGAGAGGAGGAGCTTCTCCGGCTCGCCGTCCCGGTCCCACGCCTCGCGTATCGAGGCGGCCAGCGCGGCGACGTAGCCCGGCTCGTCGTGATAGCCGTTGATCGTCCGCAGCTCGGGCACCCAGCGCAGCCGCTGGATCTCCTCGGCGAGGGCGTCGTAGGTCGAGGCGGTCGTCGTCCCCGAGTACTGCGGGAAGAGCGGGAAGAAGAGCACCCGCCGGCAGCCCTTCTCGAGCAGCTCGGCCAGCGCCCGGCCGATCGAGGGCTCGCCGATCCGCATGCCGAGCGCCACGTGGACCGGACCGCCGACCTCGCGCGCGAGGATCGCGGCCAGCCCGTCGCGCTGCTTGCGGCCGATGACCAGGAGCGGCGAGCCCTCCCCGGTCCACACCTTCCGGTAGAGCGCCGCCGACCGTTTCGGCCGCGTCCGCAGCACGAACAGCCGCAGGATCGGCTGCCACTTCCACCGCGGCAGCTCGATCACCCGCGGGTCGGACAGGAACTGCCGGAGATACGGCTTCAGCGCCTCCTTCGTCGGCGCCTCCGGCGTCCCCAGGTTCGCCAGCAGCACCCCGACCGCCGGGATCTCCCCGTGCTCGAACCCGCTCTCGCCGCGATACTCCATCGGCGGGGAGCGTATCAACGCGTGAGGTCATCCTGAGCGCAGCGACGGACCTCCGCGGTGCGGCGAGGACGGCGGCGGCGTCAGCCCTCCGGCCCCTCCTCCCACTTCCGGACGAAGGTCTCCTGCTCGATCCCCAGCGCGTCGGCCACCCGGTTGATGTAGTTGAAGTAGGCGATCACCTGGACGGCGTCGTGGATCGCGCGGTCGGCGAAGCCGTGGGCGTGGAGCTCCGCCACGTCGTCGCGGGTCATCTCGCTCGGACGGAGCGTCAGCTTCTCGGCGAAGGCGCAGAGGGCGGCGTCCGCAGGCGCGAGCGCGGCCCGCCGCCAGCCGGACGCGATCCGGTGGACGAAGAGGTCGGCCTCCGCCTCGTCGGTGATCCCCAGCTCGGCGACCTCGGCCCGGAGGTCGTGCGCGTGGGCCCGCGTTCAGTAGACGCAGCCGTTGGTCGCCGAGACGACGACCGCGAGCATCTCCCGCCGTGCCCGCCCCAGCGGCGAAGGGCCGTGGACGATCGCACGGTAGAAATCCATCGAGGCCGCGAGCGCCTTCGGGTTCGGGCTCATCAGCGAGACGACGTTCCACACCCGCCCGGCACGCTTCCTCGCCGCCGCGTACTCCCGCCGCAGGTGAGGGTCGGCCTCGTCGTCGTCGTCGGGGTCGACGATGTCGATCCATGGCATGGATCGGACGCTACCACCGGGAGCGGCGACGCCAGACGGTCCAGGCCAGGCGCCACCTCGTGCACCGGTCGGCTCGGCGCGGGCGCGGGCGAGAGGAGACGGCGGCGGCAGTCCGCCGAGGCTCAGCGGGACTGGCGGTCGAGCTCGGCGAGCCGGCGGCGGGAGTGCTCGAAGGTGGGGTCGATCTCGAGGGCGCGGCGGTAGGCGGCGCGCGCCGCGTCGAGGTCGTCGATGCCGCGCAGGCCGTCGCCGAAACTGTCCCAGGTGTTGGGCGAGGCCGGGAACAGCTCGGTGTTCAGCCGGAAGAGCGCGACGGCCCCCGCGGCGCGGTCGTTGCGGAGCAGATCGTAGCCGGCCGCGTTGATCGCCATCTCGACGTCGGAGTCGATCTCGACCTCGCGGGCGGCGGCGCGGAAGGCGGCGACGGCGGCCTCGACGGCCGGATCGGCGTCGTCGTCGCCGAGGAGCTCCAGCGGCAGGCGGTGGTCCTCGGGGGCGCGGCGGAGGGGGAAGTCGCGGCCCTTCCAGCGGAGCACGGGAGCGCCTCCAGCGGCCGCCGCGACCAGCTCGACGTCGCGGACGTCGGTGCCCCAGCGCCCGCCGCCGAGCGGATGGAGGTCGGTCTCCGCGAACGGCTCGCCGGTCGAGATCTCGAGCCGTGGCGGGATCGGTGCGGCGACGCCATCGCCGATCGCCTTCACACCGTCTCCCGCGCCCGCTCGACTGCTCACCTCGCCGCCGCTCACTCCAGCCGACTCTCCGCCCGCTGCGCCACCCGCTCCGCGGTCCGCCGAGTCGCCGACTCCATCCTCCTCGCTGCTCTCACTGCCCTCACTGCCCTCACTGCCTTCGTCACCCTCACCGCTTTCGCCGCGCTCGTCGGCCGCTCCGCCTCCGGTCTCGTCGCGGGCCGGCGCTCCCGCGGCGCGGATCGTCACCCGGTGCAGCGGCGTCGCGAGCCACGCGCCCTCCCACCCGTCCGGCAGCTCGCCGGCCGCTCCCCCCGGGGCCGGCCGCTCCTCGACCCGGTGGGCCAGGACGGCCGCGATCGCCGGGTCGGTGTCTGCGAAGTGGTCGTGCGAGGCGATCGGGACCTCGACGTCGGGCTCGAGCGTCGTGCGCCGGACGCCCGGGAGGTCGTCGAGCCAGAGCCGGGTGGCGAGGCGGGCGACGATCTTGGTCCCCGGCAGGAGCATAGGCACGTTGTCGCCCCACTGGGTCGGCGCGGAGCCCGAGGGCTCGCCGACGAAGGTGGCGCGGGTCCGGCGCTCGAGGGCGACCGCCAGGTTGCCGGCGGCCGAGAAGGTCCGCCGGCCGATCAGCACGTAGAGGACGCCGCGGCGGTCGACGACCGGGTCGCCGGCGATCGCGTCGACGACGCCCGGCGCGAGCTGGTTGTTGCCGCCGCCGTTGCTGCGCAGATCGACGACGAAGCGGCGCAACGGGCTCTCGGGCGGCCGGGAGCCGGCGGCGCGCACCGCCTCCCGCACGAACCGGGCGAGGCTCCCTCCCGGGCCCTCGCGCACGGTCTCGACCCGCACGACGACGACCCCCTCGACCGGCTCGTCCACCCCCGCCGCCCCCTCGCCCACCCGGTAGCTCGGCTCGCGCGGCCGGAGGTCGGCCGGCGACCACGCCCCCTCGATCCCCTCCTGGATCCGCAGGCCCCAGCCGAGCCCCTCGATCGACGGGATGCGGAACGGCTCGAGGACGACGTCGCGCGGGCCGTCCCCGGAGTCGAGGGTGAAGGTCGCCCGGCCCCCGGCGTCGGCGAGGCCGACCGCCATCAGCGGCTCGGCCATGCCGAGGAGCTGCGGCGTCCGCAGGCGCCGGCTCCACGCGTTGTCGGCCGCGGTGTAGGGGGCGAGCCGGGCGAGAGCCTCGGCGGCGGCGACCCCGCCGACCGCGAGGACCTTCGCACCGGCCAGCGGGGCGAGCCGGGCGGCGGTGTGGACGACGTAGAGCCCGTCGGCGAAATCCCAGAAGGCGAGCCCGTAGTGCCGCCAGTCGAGCGCCCGCTGGAGCGGCACGACCAGCGTGTGGCCGGTGCCCGGGCCGCCGGAGGCGACGACCTCGAGCACCGCCATCTGCCGCTGCTCCGGCGTCATCCCCGGGGCGGCGGCCTCCAGCCGGGCGATCAGCGCCCCGAACGCCTCGCGGTCGAAGGCGTCGGCGAAGTCGGCGTGCCGGCGCGGCAGCTCCTCGGCGAGGAAGCGGAGGTCGGCGACGAGGTCCTCGGCGCTCGGCGCGTCGGGGACCTCGTGGCCGGCGAGCAGCGCGGCCTCCTGCGGCTGGATCTGGCGGTAGACGAATTCGGTGCCGAAGGCCCGCCACAGGCCGAAGGCGGCGAGGACGAGCGCGGCGACGGCGGCGAGGACGATCCACGGCCAGCGCCGCCGGCGCGGCCGCGGCTCCATCTCGAGGTCGTTCATAGCCCGTCTCTACGGTGTGGCGGTCGGGAGGTTCCGGTCAGAACAGCGGGAAGCGGCGGGGCGCGGCCTCGTGCATCAGCGAGTAGACGGCGTCGAACAGGTCCTCGCGGGAGGGCTTCGAGAAGTAGTCACCGTCCGAGCCGTAGGCCGGGCGGTGGGCGCGGGCGGAGACGGTGCGCGGCTCGGAGTCGAGCCATACCCAGCCCCCCTGGCGCTCGAGCACCTGCTGGAGCATGTAGGCGGTGGCGCCGCCGGGCACGTCCTCGTCGGCGAAGACGACGCGGCTCGTCTTGCGCAGGCTGTCGAGGACGACGCCGCCGCGGTCGAAGGGCAAGAGCGTCTGGACGTCGACGAGCTCGACCTCGATGCCGACCCGGGCGAGCTGCTCGGCGGCCTCCTGGGCGATGCGCACCATCGCGCCGTAGGTGACGAGCGTCACGTCGCTCCCCTCGCGCAGCATCTCGGGCACGCCGAGCGGCAGCCGGAGGTCGCCGAGGTTGTCGGGCAGCCGCTCCTTGACCCGGTAGCCGTTGAGCACCTCGACGACGATGCCCGGGTCGTCGCCCGCGAGCAGCGTGCCGTAGAAGCCGGCGGCGCGGGTCATGTCGCGCGGCACGCACAGCCAGACGCCGCGGCAGAGCCCGAGGATGCCGGCCATCGGCGAGCCGGAGTGCCAGACGCCCTCGAGCCGGTGGCCGCGGGTGCGCACGATCACCGGCGCCTTCTGCCCGCCGGCGCTCCGCCAGCGCAGGGTGGCGAGGTCGTCGGAGACGATCTGGAGCGCGTACAGGAGGTAGTCGAGGTACTGGATCTCGGCCAGCGGGCGCAGGCCGCGCAGCGCCATGCCGATCGCCTGGCCGAGGATCGTCGTCTCGCGGATGCCGGTGTCCGCGACGCGGAGCAGACCGTGCTTCGCCTGCAGGCCGGCCATCCCCTGGTTGACGTCGCCGAGCTGCCCGACGTCCTCGCCGAAGGCGACGAGCTCGGGGTGGCGGGCGAGC
>Ga0299913_10000035_pt1 | contig 57426 bp, 59 predicted proteins | sample RVTome_9_FD_201360 | JGI IMG/M metagenome (GOLD analysis project Ga0299913, IMG submission 201360) | Soil microbial communities from uranium-contaminated site in the Upper Colorado River Basin, Wyoming, United States - RVT155D38 (version 2) ... | reverse complement strand
ACCGGCCGTGGCCGGCGCCGTGGTCGCACTGCGCGGGATCGGCACCATGCTGTTCGACGTCCCCGCCGGCATCCTGGTCGCTCGCTACGGCGACCGCCGGGCCATGACCGGTGCCACCCTCGCCCTCTCCGGCATAGCCTTCGCCGTCGGCCTGCGCCCCTCACTCCCCCTCTATGCCGGGCTGATCCTGATCATGGGATGCGCCTGGTCGGTCTGGGCCCTGGCCCGGCTCTCGTTTGCCACGGAGGCTGCCCCGCTGCGCCACCGGGGCCGGGTGATGTCGATCATGGGCGGCACGATGAGGATCGGGCAGTTCATTGGCCCATTGTTGGGCGGTCTCGCCGTCGTGCCTCTGGGCCTGCCCGGTCCGTTCCTCATCCAGGCCGCTCTCGCGGTGGCCGCCGCGGTCAGCCTGGTGCTGGCACCAGGGAAACCGCCCGCTTCGACGTCGCCGACGATCGAGCCGGTGTCGATGCGGACGATCGCCCGCGCCCATCGGCGGAACCTGGCCACGGCCGGTTTCGTGGCCGTCACGGTGCAGGTCCTTCGCAGCTCGCGGCAGGCGGTGATACCTCTCTGGGGTGACCAGATCGGGCTCAACGCCAGCCAGGTGTCGTTCATCTTCGGCGCCTCGTCCGCCGTGGAGATGCTGTTCTTCTATCCGGTGGGGATGGTGATGGATCGGCACGGCCGTCGTTGGACGGCGATCCCTTGCCTCCTCCTCCTCTCGGTGGGCATGGCATTCATCCCTTTGACCTCCGGATTCGGCGGTTTGCTGGCGGTCGGGCTCTTCCTCGGCTTCGCCAACGGTCTCGGATCGGGTATCAACCTGACCCTTGGATCCGACCTCTCCCCTGAGCTGGGGAGGAGCCAGTTCCTCGGTCTATGGCGCCTGGTCACCGATGTGGGGACGGCCGGCGGGCCCTTGTTGGTGGCCGCGGTCACGTCGGTGGCCACGCTCGGGGCAGCCCCTGTGGCGGTGGCGTTGATCGGGTTGCTCGGCGCCGGTGTGATGTGGCAGGCGGTCCCCGAGACCCTCACCCAGGACCTCGAGTGACTCTCGTATCCTCCCCGGCCGGAAAGGGCCCGAATTGGATCTAGGAATCAGGGGAAGGACCGCGTTGCTCACGGCGTCCAGCCGGGGGCTGGGGAAGGCCTGCGCCCTGGCCCTTGCCAGCGAGGGGGTGAATGTCGTCATCAACGGGCTCGGTGTCGACAACCTCGATCGCGCCGCCGAGGAGATCAGGAGCCGCGCCGGCGTGGATGTGGTCACCGTCGTCGCCGACATAAACACCGCCGAGGGCCGGGACCGTCTCCTCGACGCCTGTCCCGATCCCGACATCCTGGTCAACAACAACTGGGGCCCACCCCCGGGGAAATGGGAGGACTTCGAGTACGAGGATTGGCTGAAGGCCCTCGAGTCCAACATGTTGGCCCCGTTGATGATGATCCGGGGCGTGGTGGGCGGGATGAAGCAGCGGCGCTTCGGGCGCATCGTCAACATCACCTCCCAGATGGTCAAGTCCCCGTTTGCGGTGATGGGGCTGTCCGCCGGCGCCCGCACCGGTCTGACCGCGGCCGCCAAGGCCCTGTCCCGGGAAGTGGCCGAATACAACGTGACCATCAACAACCTGCTCCCGGAGCGGATCGACACCGAACGGCAGGTGTACATGGCCCAACAGCGGGCGGAGTCCGCCGGCATCACCTACGAGGAGGCGCGGCAGGAGATGGTGGAGAGCATCGCCGCCAAGCGGATGGGTCGTCCCGAGGAGTTCGGCGCCGCCTGCGCCTTCTTGTGCGGCGCCCAGGCGGGATACATCTCCGGCCAGAATCTCCAACTCGACGGAGGCTCGTACCGGGGGACGTTCTAGGTCCCCGAAAGGCCGCTTTACAATGCGGGGCCAACGGTCAGCTTCCCGTGGATCTCCCCAATGGTGACCCGGGCGAGGCCAGGGAAGGGTGATCAGTTGCGGGATCGGTTTCGACGTTGGGGACGGATGGCGGTGGTGGACATCACCCCGCTCCGCGAAGTGCCCTCCTATCGCTGGCTCTACGCCGGGATGTTCTTCGTCCAGGCCGGCCGGAACCTCACCATCGTTGCGGTCCCCTTCCAGGTCTTCGAGCAGACCGGCTCGACCCTGGCGGTGGGCATGCTCGGCCTCGCCCAACTCTTCCCGCTGCTCGTCGTGTCCATCGTGGGCGGAGCACTCGCCGATGCGGTCGATCGCCGGATCCTGCTGGTGGTATCACAACTGGGTCTGGCTGCCACCGCGGCGGGGCTGATGTGGAACTCGTTGCTCGATGCGCCCGCGATATGGCCGTTGTACGTGCTCAGCGCGGTCAATGCCGGAATCTCCGGGATCGACTCCCCCACCCGTCACGCCATCGTTCCCGGGCTGGTCGGGCCGGCACTCCTCTCCAAGGCCTTTGCCCTCAACCAGACGATGACCAATGTCGCCCACGCCGCCTTTCCCGCGATTGCCGGCTTGCTGATCGCGACCGCCGGTCTCCCCTTCAGCTACGGCGCCGAGACGGCCATGTTTCTCGTCGGCGCCCTCCTGATGCGACGTCTCCCCGAGATTCAGGTCGAGGGGGGACGGCGCAAGTTCGAGCTGTCGTCGATCACCGAGGGGTTCAGGTTCCTCAGAGATCGGCGCGTCATCCAGGCCACACTGCTCATCGATCTCAACGCCATGGTCTTCGGGATGCCGACGGCCCTGTTCCCCGCCATCGGGACCGAGCTGTTCGGCGGCGACGCCTTCACGGTCGGCCTGCTCTATGCCGGTCCCGGCGTCGGCGCCCTCGTCGGAGCCGTCACCTCGGGTTGGGTCGGGTCGGTGCGGCGGCAAGGACGAGCCACGATCATCGCAGTCATCGGCTGGGGGATGGCGATGGCGATCTTCGGGCTCACCACTTCTCTGCCACTCGCCCTGGTGATGCTGGGGCTCGCCGGAGCGGCGGACGTCATCTCCGCCATCTTCCGGGGCACGATCCTGCAGCTGAGCGCACCCGACGAGCTGCGGGGAAGGATGTCGTCGATGCACACCGCCGTGGTCGCCGGCGGACCGAGGTTGGGCGACGTCGAAGCAGGAGTCGTGGCTGCCCTCACCTCGGTCCGCTTCTCGGTGGTGTCAGGGGGCCTCGCCTGTGTCCTCGGCGCCCTCGCCATCGGACGCTGGGCTCCCCAGTTCCGCAACTACAGCTATGACCCCGACCGGCCGCCGCCGACCAGCACCGGCTCATGAGCTACAGCTCAGCCGATCCCGAACAAACTGGCAGCATTGCCCCCGGAGATCGCCTCGCGCTCGGCGGCGCCGAGGCCATCGGTGGCACCGATCAAGGCCAGAGGGTCGGTCTCGGCCATGTCGAAGGGAAAGTCGGTTCCGAGCATGACACGATCGGGCCCGACCACCTCGACGAGATGGCGGAGGTAGAGCGGTTGGAAGACCATGGTGTCGTAGTAGAGACGCTTCATGTAGTGGCTGGGCGGATGATCGGGGATCGACACCCGGGTCTCGGGCCGGACCTCCCAGGTGTGGTCGGCTCTCGAGCAGTAGAAGGGCAGATACCCCCCGCCATGCAACAGGACCAGCTTGATGCCGGGATGTTCTTCGAACAGCCCGCTGAAGATCATCCGGGTGGCCGCCACCATCGTCTCCAGCGGGTTCCCAATGCAGTTGACCAGGAAGTAGCTGCCGAGTCGCTGGCTTTCGGGGTATCCGCTTGGGTGCAAGATGACCGGGATGCCCTTTGCCTCCACCGCCGCCCAGAAAGGCCTGAACTTCGCCTCGTCGAGGTTGCGCCCGTCGATCGTTCCCCCGATCTGGAGCCCCTTGAACCCGAGGTCGTCGACCGCCCGATCCATCTCGGCGATGGCCAGGTCGATGTCCTGGAGGGGCACGGTCGCCCCCATCCCCACGAACCGATCCGGGTTGTCCGCGACCACCGAGGCGACATTGTCGTTCTGGATGCGGGCCGACTCGGCCCCGGCCGCTCCCGGGGCCCAGTAGTTGTACTCGGAGACGAAGGTGGCCAGTCCCTGGAGGTCCACGCCCATCCGGTCCATGTGCTCGATCCGAGCCTCGGCATTGGTGAGTTGATCGCTGATGCTGGGAAACATCACCTTGTTGTGGTCTTTGGAGTCTTCGCCCATGTAGAAGTCGTAGGGCTCGGCCTCGGGACGCCGATAGGGGTCCACCGGCGGCCTGCTCGCAGGCGTCGCCAGATGGCAGTGGATGTCGATTGTCCTCATGATGACCGCATTCGTCGGGTGACAGGTGGGGGCACGATAACGTCGAGGCTCCCGGGGAGAGCCGCGTGACCGGCCGCATCAAGGACCTGATCTGGCTCGACGACGGGGGAACGGCCGAGGATCGGCGTCTCACCCGTCCCGCCATCTACGCGCTGCTGGCGACGGTGGTGCTGGTGCTCGGTCTCAACTGGCCGGTCATGGCCACCGGAGTCAAGTCGATCAGCCCCATCTGGATGGGTGTGTTCCGCGTGAGTGGCGCCGCCGCGGTGGTGATGACGATGGGTCTGGCCAGCCGCAACCTGGCGGTGCCCCCGCGACGCGATCTCCCCATCATCGCCTCGATGGCCGTGTTCCGCCTCACCACGGTGTTCATCCTCGTCTTCACCGGTCTCCAACTGGTGCCGGCAGGGAGGTCTTCGGTGGTGGTTTGGACGACCTCGCTGTGGACGGTGCCCATCGCCGCCGTCTTCCTCGGCGAGAGGATGACGGGGCGCCGCTGGGCAGGGCTCGCCCTGGGCATCACCGGTGTGGTGGTCTTGTTCGAGCCGTGGAGCTTCGACTGGGGCCAGTCTGATGTCACCCTCGGCCATGCCCTCCTCATCCTGGCCGCCATCGTCAACGCTGCCACCGCGGTCCACATCAGGGGCCATCGCTGGACCATGACCCCGCTCGAGGCCGCCCCATGGCAGCTCGTCGGTGCCGCCATCATCATGGTCACCCTTGGCATGGCGGTCGACGGGCCACCGGTGATCGACTGGACCCCGCAGCTGGTCTGGGTGGTCCTCTATCAGGGTGTGCTGGCCACCGGTGTCGCCTTCCTCGCCCAGATCGTCATCCTGCGCAACGTGGCCGCCGTGTCTACCAATCTCACCCTCATGGCGGTGCCGGTGGTCGGCGTGGTGTCATCGGCCATCTTGCTCCGCGAGCCGGTGACGACCACCCTCGCCGTCGGCCTTCTCCTCGTCATCCTCGGGGTGGCGATCAATCTTCTCTCGGATCAGGGGGCTCCCCACGATCTCGGCCCGCCCTCGGAGGTGGTTTGAGCCGGTCCTCAGCTCTCTTCGGCCGCGTCGAATGCGTCGATGGAGGTGCGGAGATGATCGTCGAGGGCCTTCACCGCCGCCTCGACATCGCGTTTCTCCAATGCGTCGAGGATCTCGGCGTGTCCGTGGTTGGCCTCTTCACGCAAGCCGGGCTTGTGCTTCAGGGAGGCACCGATGTACATCACCGAGGCGTCCTGGAGGTTGCGGATGATGGCAGCGAGCCGGGGCGACGCCGCCGTCTCGTAGACCGCCATGTGAAAGACCCGGTTGCGATCGACCCAATCCACCGAATGGGGCTCGTCGAGCATGCCCTGATGGAGGCGGCGCAGCTGGGTGAGGAGCGCATCGCCCACCTTGGGCACCGCCTGTCTCATCGCCAGCGGCTCCAGCACACGGCGGATCTCGTAGATGTCGTGGACGTCTTCGGCGCTGAGCTCGGAGACGATGGCGCCGCGATGGGGGTCGAACTGGACCAGCCCCTCAGTGGCCAGATCCCGCAGCGCCTCGCGCACCGGAGTAGTGCTCACGTCGAGCATGGCGGCCAGCTCGGCCTGGACGAGACGGCTTCCGCTGGTCAGTTCGCCGTTGAGGATGGCGCGGCGAAGGACGCTCCGCACGAACTCGTGGGCAGTCTGCCGGGTGGCGGCGAACCCCTCCTCCGGCGGGGAGATGCGGAGCCCGGGGATCTGGTCCATCGGGTAGAGCCTACAAACTCGAGCCCGGATCGACCGGTCTCACCGGGAGGTTTGTCGGGGCGGCATTCCCCTGCCCTACCATGATCCAACCCCTTCGAGGAGACCCTTGAGAGCAGTTCGCGTGGTTGCGCCGGACAGTATCGAGATCACCGACGTGCCCGAGCCGGACCCGGGGAGCTCGGTGCTGGTCCGGGTCGGTCAAGTCGGGATCTGTGGGACCGACACCAAGATCCTGGCGGGAAAGATCCCGGTGGAGTACCCCCGTATCATGGGCCACGAGATGGTCGGGGAAGTGGTCTCGGCTCCGGACGGTTCGCCGTACGGGGCCGGCACCCGGGTGCTGGTGGATCCGGGCGTGGCGTGCGGCTGGTGCCACCTGTGCCATGCCGGCCGATTCAACATCTGCGTCAACGGCGGTCTGCTGGGACGGGAGATGGACGGGGTATTCACCGAGTATCACCTGGCCCCTTTCAATCGGCTGATCCCGGTGCCCTCGGACGTCTCGGACAAGGCGTCGGGCCTGCTCCAGGTTCTCGGCACCAGCATCCATGCGGTGAAGACCATCGAGACATTCCCGGGCCGGGTGGCAGCGGTGTTGGGGCTCGGAGTGGCCGGCCAGCTAATCGCCCAGCTGCTCCGTCTACGCGGGATGACCGTGGTGGGGATCACCCGGTCGGAGTGGAAGCGGGACCTAGCCGCGGCCTCGGGAGCGCACTTCGTGGCACCGCCAGACGAGGCGGCGGCCCTGCTGGGCGAAGTCACCGAGGGCCGGGGCCCCGACCTGGTGGTGGAGGCGGTGGGCACCGAAGGGACGCTGGCTCAGGCCATCGACCTGGCCGCCACCGGTGGCGAGGTCCTGGTCTACGGCACGCTGACTGGGGGAAACCAGGGTCTTCCCTACTACCAGCTCTATCACAAGGAGTTGGCTCTCCACAATCCTCGCGCCGCCATCATCGGCGACTACGCCGACGGCGTCGCCTTGGCCGCAGCCGGCTCCCTCGACCTCGAGCCCATCGTCACCCACGAGCTCGATCTCGAGGAGGCGGAGAAGGCCTTCGAGCTGGTGCACGACCCCTCCTCGCTCAAGGTGCTGATGAAGGTCGGTTAGACGAGAGACTCAGCCGGCAGTGAGGAGAACGATGTTGCCGTCGGGATCCTCCACCATCGCCGCATAAGGCCCCACCGTCTGCTCAGGTGTCATCGGCCCGGCGTACCCGAACCCGACCAGCTCTTCGAACTTGGCGTCGACCGCGGCCTCGTCGTCGAGGAAGAACTCGAGCATGACCCGGGAGCCTCCCTCGGGCGGTTCCATGTCTTGATAGTGACGTTTGGCGAAGAAGGTGTCCCAGAAGATGGTGACCCCGCTCTCCATCTGCACCTGGACGAAGGGCTTCTCCTCGGCCCCGTGGGGGATGTCGATGCCGAGCCGTCGGTAGAACTCGAGGGCTGCGCCCATGTCCGCGACGATGAGGCCGACCATGCTCAGCTGGAAAGACACTTCTTCTCCTCTTGGACCGTATTGGTTCTATCGATGGTATGTCCCGGTCGTGTCGGGTCAGGGGGCTCGGGGTTGGCTGGTGTAGCTGTGGCCGAGGGGGCTGGTGAGCTGATAGCTGCCGGGCCGGGTTTGGACGATGGTCCAGCCGTGGTGGCGGATGACGTGATGGTGTCGGCAAAGTGGGCCGAGGTTGTCTTCTCGTGTCGGCCCGTTCTGGCTCCAGGGCTGGTTGTGGTCGAGGTCGCAGCCGGTGGACGGCATCCGGCAGCCGGGAAAAACACAGGTCGGGTTGAGGATCTGGGCCAGTCGCTTCTGGCTGACGGTGGGTCGACGTCGCGTGGTCCCAACCGAGATCGGAATCCCGTGCTCGTCGGTGACCGTGTAGCGCCACTCGGATCCGATCTGTTCCTCGGTGACCCGGCGGGCGATGTCGGAGATGACCGGTCCCCATCCGGGCAGTTCGCCGGGTTTTTCGTCCAGTTCGAGGAGGGTGGTCAATTCGACCTGAATGTCGACGGTTCCCCGGTCCGGGCTCGAAGTCTGCGCCCAGGTCCCGTTGAGGAGATCGAGCAGGAGGTCGGCCCGGATCTGGTCGAGGGTCCGAGGGTCGCCGGATGCTTTCAACTGGTGAGCAAGCTTGTTGATCCGTCGGGCGGCAGCCTGGGATCTCTCGGCGGGCAGCTGGTATCCACAGAGGTTGGCGGTCCCATCCGGATTGGCTTCTGACACCAGCCGTCGATCTTCCAGACCTTCCTCGTACCGCTTCTTGGCGCTGTCGGGGGCGACCCAGAGTGCCAGACGTCGAATGCGGGCCGCCAGCAACCCTGTCGTCTGGTCCGGCGCCCTCTCCAGGGCAACATTGACGACCTGGTCTCTGACCTCGTCCTCGAGATGGACGGTTTGTTCCACGATGACCCGGGCCCGGGGAAGGTCGATCAACCCCGTCCGGAGCATCTCCCACACCGGCCGGAAGTCGGAGAGAAGGGACGAGGCAAGATCCAATTGACGTTCCGAAGCGCGTCGGGTCCAGCACAGGGCTGCACCGATCTCCGCCGCGGCCACATCATGGACGTCACCCCAGTCCAATTCAGAACCCAGTCTCCCGATCTCCGCGTCGAGGATCCCGGACATGTCCGCCAACAACTCCGCGTCGAGGTGAGCTCTCAGCCGGGCCCGGGCTCTCAATACCTCGACCCGGTCAAAGTCGGACAGCGAGGCCCGGTTCACCCCTGCCAGCAGCCTCATCAGCTCCAAACCCGGGGGTATCTCACCGATCCCCGCCATTTCCGTCTCGAGCAACTCCCCTACGAACATATGTTCGACCCTACAACCCACCCGAGACAGATTCCATACCCTTGTCGCAGGGAATCTGACTTTTTTTTCGCCGATGAGTTCGGCCGATCCGAACGGTCTGTGCAATTGACGATGATGAAAGGACACGCGATGCAACCCACAGCCGAACAGAACCTCGATGGATACGGGACGCCCGCGATCGACTGGAGTCGGGTCGATGCGGTGATGCGGTCGGACATCACCCAGGCCCCGGATACCGGCGGGCCGAATCGCCACACCGCCTGGCTGGCGACGACGAATGCGGACGGAAGCCCGCATGTGATGCCTCTCGGCGCCCTCTGGGTGGAGGACGCCTACTACTTCACCTCGGGTCCCGGCACCCGCAAGTCACGAAATCTCGACAGCGATCCTCGCTGTGTGATCACGATCGCCACACACGAATTCGACCTCGTCGTCGAGGGCGACGCCGCCAGGGTGACCGACCAGGCGGAACTGGAGCGGGTCGCCCGCGCCTTCGGCGAGGGGGACTGGCATCCGGAGGTCCGGGACGGCGCCTTCTTCGCCGAGTTCAGCGCACCGAGCGCCGGCCCACCTCCGTGGCACGTCTACCGGGTACGCCCGAAGACGATCTACGCGATGGGCACTGCCGACCCGTACGGCGCCACCCGCTGGGAGTTCTGACCAACCGCTACGGACAGCCGAACGCCTGCCGGTAGGACTCTTCGACGGTCAGCACCCGGCCCCCGACCACGGTGCCATCGCCGGCGATCGCGTCTGCGTACTCGAAGACGACGAGACCGAAGTCGCCTTCGGTCGCCATTTCATTGAGAATGTCCCACTCCCGCGAGGTGGCCATGGCGTCCACTGCCTGGTCGATGCCTGCCTCATCCTGGTCCGCCTTGGCCTCGATCCACTGCTCGATCCAGGCACAGGTCACGGCGGCGACCACATCAGCCCCCACGAAGTACTTGTCCACCTCCGGGCCGGACTGCAGCGATGTCGCGTCGAACCCGGCAGGCAATGGGATGTCGGCGAGATACTCGGCCACCGCCGCCGCGCGATCCGTTACCACGGTGTCGGGGACCGAGGCGACCCACTCTTCGCGGTCGACGACAGTCAACGACGCCAGAAGCGATCGGAACGTCGGCTCGTCGACGGTGGCCCTCAATTCGAAGACGACATCGTTTGTGGCCCAAATGGCGGAGTGGTCGGTGTCCGAGTCTCCTCTCAAGACGATGGCAGACCTACCCCATAGCGTTGCATCTTCGATCCGGGTTCCGCCAGCTTCTCGATCGGCTATCAGGCCCTCGACGTCGGACCCGACCTCGACATTGAGCTCGGCCTCGCTCGATCCGCTGCCGAACACGATCGTGATGTATTGGTGCTCACCGGAACCGTCGACTTGATCGCGGCCGGAACCGGCGACAAAGGTGATCGTCCATCCCGGAAGGGTGGAGACCACATAGGGCAATTCGCCGGCGGCGATGACCGGCACGCTCTCCGAGGTGGTCGGCACCATCTCCGACGTGGTGGGCGCCGCCACACTCGATGTGGAAGGCACCGTCTCGCCGGCCGCAGGGCCAGTGCTCGATCCTTGGGTTTGGAGCAGAGCCAGACCACCGACTGTGACTATCACGGCCGCAGCGGCAGTGACGAACGCTCTTGCCGGTGTCCGCAACAGCGGCGACTCCTGGAGTGGCGTGGCGCGCAGGGTGGCCAATTCGGGCGCTACAGGCGTCTCTTCGACCAAGACGGCCAGCCCACGCCGGAGTTGCTCTCGTTCACGATCGTCATATGTCATCTGAGGGCTCCCTTCAGCCTTCGCCGAGCCAGGTGCAGATAGCGCTTCACGGTCCCCGGGCCGGCACCCATGGCCCGAGCCGTGTCATCGATGGTCAAGTCCTCCCAATACACGAGGTACACCGCGGCCCGTTGACGCGGCGGCAACCGGCGGAGGGCGGCCGCCACTTCGAAATCCCGTTCGGGGATCATCGACGGCTGGTCCGGCAGTGGCCGCGGCGCCATCCGTCGCAAACGTCCTCGCGACTCGTTGAGGACCGCCCGGAACAGATATGCTCGGGCATCGTCGAGTTCGGACAGGGACCGACGCTCCAAGATCCGCAACACGACGGTCGACAACACGTCCTCGGCGTCGGCGGGTCCCACCAGCGCGGTGGCGTACCGGATCAGGTCGTCCTTGTGCTTGGTATAGATCGTCTCGTCGGAGAGAGTCATCACCTCAACCACGCGCGGGAGGCGCTGATGGTTGCATTCACCTTGTCGCGCCGCGCGTCACACCACCCCGGAAGCTCGCAGGGCGGCTATCTCCTCCTCGAGGTACCCCAGGTCCCCCAACACGGCGCCGGTGTCGGCCCCGAGTGAAGGCGGCTCGTTCCGGATCGAGGCAGGGGTCTCGGACAGCACGATGGGGAGACCGAGCATCCGGAGCGGCCCCACCACAGGGTGCTCCATCTCGACCACCATGTCCCGCGCCGTCGTCTGCGCGCTGGACAGGGCCTCGCTCACCAGGTTGATCGGGCCTGACGGGATGCCGGCCCGATCGAAGATCGCGACCCACTCCTGCCGGGTCCTGGTGACAATCACTTCGGCCACCATCTCGTCGACCAATGCCCGATGCCTCACCCGCTCCGGGTTGGTGGCGAAGCGGTGGTCCCCCGCCCATTCCGGGTGACCAACCTCGGCGGCGAGCACGGCGAACTGGCGGTCGTTGCCCACCGCCAGCGCCAGATCGCCGTCGGCGGCCGGGTAGGTGCGGTAGGGGACGATGTTGGGATGCCCGTTCCCGTAGCGGCCCGGCTCCTCACCGGAGACCAGGTGATTGGCGGCCACATTGGCCAGGATGTGGAGACCCGTGTCGTGGAGGTTCACCTCGCAGCGCTGACCGCGGCCGGTCCGACGCCGGGCCTCGAGGGCGGCGAGGATGGCGATGGTCGCCTGCATCCCGGTGCAGATGTCGACGATGGCCACACCGAGCTTCATCGGCGCCCCGTCCACCTCGCCGGTGATCGCCATCAGCCCCGTCTCGGCCTGGAGGATGAAGTCGTAGCCTGGGGTATCAGACTTGGGGCCGCCCGACCCGTACCCGGTTATCGAGCAGCGGATCATGGCCGGGGCGTTGGCCTCGAACCAGGCATCGTCGAAGCCCCACCGCTCCAGCGTGCCGCGCTTGAAGTTGTCGACCAGCACGTCCCCACTCCGGATCAGACGATCCAGGACCGCCCTCCCCTCGGCCGCTCCCAGGTCGAGCGTGACACTGCGTTTGTTGCGATTGACCCCGATGAAGTATGCGGAGAGGGGCCCGGCATGGGGCGGGCCCCAATTGCGGGTGTCGTCCCCCTCCCCCGGCCGCTCCACCTTGATCACCTCGGCACCGAGGTCGCCCAGGGTCTGGGTGCACAGCGGGCCGGCGAGGACGCGGGACAGGTCGATCACCCTGAGCCCGGCCAGGGCCCCGACGGTGGTCATGACCTGGCGGCCTGTGACGCCTCGCTTTGATTGCGGCCTTCGGCGAACTCCCCGAGATAACTATCCAGGGCCTCCTTGTTGCGGACCCGAAACTGGTGGAAATCGGCCGGGCGCTTCTCCAGGAAGGCGTTCATCCCCTCCAACGACTCCTCGGTGCCCCAGATGTTGGCCAGCAGCTCCATCCCGTGCTGCCACGAGGGGTAGAGGGAGTCGGAATCGAAGTTGAGCGACACCTTGGTCGCCCTGATCGTCTGCGAGGAGTAGCCCTTCATCTGCTGGACGATCTCCTCCACACGGCCCTTCAGCTCGGAGGCCGGGACCGCCTGGTTGGCCAGCCCGATCTGCGCCGCCTCCGCGCCGGTGTAGCGCTTGCAGAGGAAGATCATCTCCTTGGCCCGACGCTCCCCGATCAGCTTGGACAGGTACTGGGTGGCCCCCACGGTGGGACAGGCACCGACTCGTGCCCCGGTCTGGCCGAAGATGGCATCCTCGGCGGTGATGACCAGGTCGGACCAGAGCATCAGCTCATGACCGCCTCCGACACACGCGCCCTCGACCATGGCGATGACCGGGATGGGAAGGTTGCGACAGGTCATGGCAACTTTGAGCATGCGGTCGTTCCACATGGCGGAATTGGCCTTGTTCAGCTTCATCATGGCGTGGAAGTCACCGCCGGCGGAGAAGTGGCCGCCCACCCCGTAGACCACGGCGGCGACGATGGTCGGGTCCTCCCTGGTCGACTCGATGGCGTGGGCCAGCTCGTCGAGGGTTTGCTCCCGGAAGGCATTGCGCACCTCGGGCCGGTTGATCCCGATCCAGGCTGCGTCGTCGCGCACCTCGTAGACGATCTCGCTGTATCCCATGGTGTCTCCCTTCACGTCCGCGCCAGGACGTCGGTCACCTCGACCGCCCGGCCCGATGCCGCCGACTCGACCGCGGCCTCCATCACCGCCACCACTGCGAGACCGGCCTCGCCGTCGACTTCCACCGGTGCCTCACCGCGGATGGCGGCTGCGAAGGCAGTCAATTGGTCCACGACCGGGTCGATCGGCTCGAGCGCTACCTCCTCGGCCGCCGCGTCGTCCCTTCCCTGCACCATCAGCTTCGACCCGCCCCCGGAGCTGTATGCGGCGCCGCCGGTGCCGAACACCGCGGTTTCGTTGACGACCGGGGTGAAGAAGGAGGTGGTCAGGGTGCCCAGAGCCCCGCTCTCGAACTCGACGCCCAGGATGGTGGCCTCGTCGATGGGATGGCTGCGCCCGGCACGGGTGAAGGCGAAGACGCTTCGGATCGGGCCGACCAGGTAGTGCATGGTGTCGATCTTGTGCACCCCCAGCGAGGTCATCGAGCCCAACGGGCTCTGCTCCGGGTCCCAGCGCCAGGCCTCTTCGGGCATCTTGAAACCATTGGGCAGGGACTGTTGGGTGACGACGGTCTCGACATCGCCGAGCTCACCGGCTTCGAGCATGTGCTTGATCCGTCTCTTCGCCGCGGTGCGGCGCCGCTGATGGCCCACCTGGAGCAGGACACCGCCCTCCCGGGCTGCGGTGACTGCGGCCAAACCGTCCTCCACTGTGTTGGTGAACGGCTTCTCCACGAAGACGTGTTTCCCAGCCGACGCTGCCTGTTCGATGATCGGGCGGTGGCTCTGGTTGGAGGTGGCGATGATCACCCCCTCCACCTCAGGATCGGCCAGCAGCTCGTCGAGGGACCCGGCGGTCCGGCACCCGTGTTTGGCCGAGAATTCCTCCCGACCCTCGACGGAGCGGGCAAAACAGGAGACGATGTCGACCCGCCCGGTCCGGGCGGCGGCGGAGGCCAGCTCCGATCCCCACCATCCCAGGCCCACGCTGGCCAGTCTCACACGGTCTTCACTCATATGACCTGCCTCTCAACATGCCTCGACTGCGTTCATGAACAACGCCAGCATCGTGTAGTAGCCGATGATGGCGGCCAGCTCGACCGTACCCGCCTCGCCAAATCGAGAGTGGGCGGTCCGGTAGTTGGGGTCGCTCACCCGCCCTTCGCGGCAGAGCTCACGGACGAAGTCCACCAGGACCCTGTCCTCGGCGTCATCTACCGTCTCGCCTGACGCGATCGAAGTGAGGGTGGCATCGGAGACACCGGCCGAGCGGGCGAGCGGGGAGTGCGACTCCCACTCGAAACCACAGTCCCTCTCCACTGCGGTGGCACATATCACCACCTCACGGTCGTGGTCCGACAGCGTCGACTGATATCGGATCACAGCACCCAGGTCTGCAGTGGCCCGGGCGATGTCGGGCCGGTGCAGCATCGCGGCAAAGGGCCGGATCATCTCGCCGCCCCGGCTGGCAGCGATGTGCTCGAACACTTCCACCTGATTGGGAGCGGTGTCCTCGCGCCGCTCGATCATCCGGACACGAGGCATCGCTCTCTCCTGTTCTGACGGGCGATCTTGCATGATATATGATCAGCCCGGTGGCCAGATCGGAGGAGAGCAGCATCGACACCCGGCACGGCCCGGTTTCCTACGCCGAGACCGGGCAGGGACCGGCTCGCCTCGTGCTGCACTCACTGCTCACCGATCGCACCGCATTCGACACCGTGACCGGGGCGCTAGGCGGGAGGTTCATCGCCATGGACCTGCCTGGCTTCGGCTCCACCACCCATTGCCCGCCCTCCATCGACGAGTACGCCCATCGGGTCGCTTCCTTCATCGAGGCCAAGGGGCTCGACGACGAGGAGCTGACGTTGATCGGCAACGGGCTGGGGGCCTTCGTCGCCCTGGGCACGACGATCCACCACGGTGATCTGGTCCACCGGCTGCTCCTGGTCGGATGCGGCGCGGGGTTCCCCGACCCGGCCAAGACCGCGTTCACCAACATGATCGAGACCGTCGAGAACGGAGGCATGGAAGCGGTGATCCCGATCGCGTTGCGCCGCATCTTCACCGAGAGCCATCTACAGACCCACCCCGAGATGGGCGAGGAGAGGGCCGCGGTGCTGCGCAGGACCGACCCGGAAGCCTTCGTCAACGCCTGTCGGGCACTGCACACTCTCAACTACCGCTCCCTGGCAACCACTGTGACGGTCCCGACCTTGATCGTCGTCGGCGAGGAGGACCAGGCCACGCCGCCCGGGCTGGGCGAGGAGTTGCATGGGCTGATCGAAGACTCGACCCTGGCCACCCTTCCCGCTGTGGCCCATGCGCCCCAGATCCAGGATCCGGGTGGGTTCGTGAGGGCGATACGACCGTTTCTGGAGGAAAGATGACCAAATACAAGGTGGTGGTGAGCGACCAGGTGTTCCCCTCGGTCGACGTGGAGCGAGGGCTGCTCGCCGACATCGACGCCGAGCTGGTGGTGGCGTCTGGTGACGTCGACTCGGTGCTCGGAATCGCCTCCGACGCCGACGCAATCCTCAACACCTATCTGCCTTGGAGCGCCGACTCGATCGCCCGTCTGTCCCGGTGCAAGATCATCGCCCGCTACGGGATCGGATTCGACAACGTAGACCTGAAGGCCGCCGCCGACGCAGGGATCGTGGTGACCAACGTCCCCGACTACTCGGTGGAGGAGGTGGCCACCCACGCCCTGGCCCTGATCCTGGCATCGCTGCGCAAGGTGGTGGTTGCCGACGGGTCAGTTCGGTCCGGCACGTGGAGCATCGACAACTTTCGGCCGATCCGGAGACTGTCCACCCTGACCGTCGGCCTCGTTGGGTACGGGCGCATCGCGCGACGCATAGCCGCCCCGCTCGCAGCGCTGGGAGCGGACATCATCGCCCACGACCCCTATCTCCAGCCGGGGCCCGATCTGCCGCCACTCCTCGAGCTCGAAACCGTGCTGAGCCGGTCCGACATCGTCTCGCTCCATCTCCCCCTCACCGACGAGACCAGGGGGATCATCGGCGCCGAGGCACTGGGCCGGATGAAACCCGGTGCGATCCTGGTCAACACCTCGCGCGGCCCACTGGTCGAACTCGACGCCCTCGGCGATGCTTTGAGGACGAGGACCATCGGCGCTGCGGCGCTCGACGTCTTCGACGTCGAGCCGCTCGACGCATCCAGAGTCGTAGACGTGCCGAATCTCATCGTCACCCCCCACATGGCCTACTACTCCGAGGAGGCGTTGGCCGAGTCGCAGCGCAAGGCGGCCACCCAGGTGATCAAGGTGCTCACCGGGGAGAAGCCGGACTACCAGGTGAACTGATGGAGGCCCGGCCCGAGATCGTGGAGGAAGGCGGGTACGACCGGGACGAATTCGCCGACGAGCTGCGGGCCGCCCCGCAGAACCACGACCTGGGCACCACCCTATGGTTCCAGAACGATCACATCCGGGTGTGGGAGGTGTTGCTCCAACCGGGCCAGCGAGGTGCATTCCACTCCCACGTCACCAACTACTTCTGGACGGTGGTCGAGGGCAGCCGGGGGATGCAGCGGTTCGCCGACGGGACCTTCGTCGTTCGCGACTATCTCGTCGGGGAGACCAGGTATCTGGAGCACACCCCGGCGACGGCTCTGATCCACGACCTGGAGAACATCGGCGATAGCACGCTCCGCTTCGTCACCGTCGAGCTCTTGGGCTGAGACGGGACCATGAGCTGGCCCCGGGTCGTCGTTGCCGGCGGGTCGATCGGGGGTCTCACCGCGGCGGTGCTGCTCCGCGATCTCGGCTGCGAGGTCGACGTATACGAGCGCTCGGCCGGAGTGCTGGAGGACCGGGGCGCCGGGATCGTGGTCCTTCCCGTCACCGAGCGATACTTCACCGAACGGGCAGGCGACGAGGGGAGGGTCAGTCTCGAGCTCACCTACTGGACCTATGTCGACCGGGTGGGCATGGTCATCTCCGCCGACCCCGACTACTACAGATTCAGCGGGTGGGCCACCATCTACCGCGCCCTGCTCGACGTCTTCGGCCCGGAGCGCTATCACCTCGGCCACGAGATGGTCGGGTTCGACAACGATGCCGACGGGGTCATCGCCCGCTTCGGGAACGGCGTCTTGGCCAAGGGGGATCTCTTGGTCTGCGCCGACGGCCTCAACTCCACCGCCCGCGCCATCCTCCTACCCGGAGTCGAGCCCGAGTACTCCGGCTATGTCGCCTGGAGGGGCACCACCCCGGAGGCAGGCCTCTCCGCCCAGGCTCGGGTCGACCTGGCCGACTCGATGATCTACCAGGTGCTCGATGGGGGTCACATCCTGGTCTACGCCATCCCCGATCACGAGGGGCGGACGTCTCCGCCCCACCGGGTGATCAATTGGGTGTGGTATCGCAACTACCCCCGCGGCCGCGTCTTCGAGGACCTGATGCTGGATCGCGAGGGCGTGCAGCGAGCGGGGACGATGCCACCGGGGATGATGAGCGACGAGCATCTGGCCGAGATGCGGGCGACGGCCGTCCGGGTGCTTGCCCCCACCCTCCAGGAGGTGGTGCTCGGTTGTGAGCGGCCCCTGATCCAGGCTGTGTTCGACCTGGAAACCCCGCAGATGGCCTTCGATCGGGTCTGTCTGATCGGAGACGCCGCCTTCGGGCTCCGTCCCCACGTCGCCGCCGGCCAGGCCAAGGCTTGCGCCGACGCCTGGGCGCTACGCGACACGCTGGAGTCATGGGAGGGGGACATCGACCAGGCCCTTGGCCTGTGGGAGCAGACCCAGCTCGCCCTGGGCCGCCACGCCCTGGAGCGGACCAGGCGGATGGGCGCTGCCTCCCAGTTCGAGGGCACTATGACCCCCGGCGACCCCGCCTGGAAGTTCGGGCTCTGGGAGCCGGGCAATTGATCGTCGAAGTGATCGCGGTGGGGACGGAGCTGCTCATCGGCCAGATCGTCAACACCAATGCCGCCGTTATCGGTGCCCGCCTCGCCGAGGACGGATTCGACGCCCACTACCAGGTGACCGTCGGCGACAACCTGGACCGATTGACGGCGGTGATCGAGTCCGCCCTGGCCCGTTCCGATGCTCTGGTGCTCACCGGTGGCATCGGGCCCACCCAGGACGACCTCACCCGGGAGGCGATGGCGGCAGTGGCGGGCCGGTCCATGACCCGGGACGAGGAGCACGCCAGATGGATCGAGGATCGGATCAGGGCGCAACGGGGAGCCGTCGGCGACACCGTGCTGCGCATGGCCGATCTCCCCGACGGGGCCGAGGGACTGCCCAACTCCAACGGGGCGGCGCTCGGGGTCGCCCTCCAACACGAGGGGAAGTGGATGTTCGCCATCCCCGGTGTCCCGGTGGAGATGTCGGCCATGCTGGAACACGAGGTCATCCCCCGCCTCCGGCGCCTCGCCGGCGACTCGACCGTGCTCCGCAGCCGGATACTTCACACCTGGGGTATCGGCGAGTCCCGGATCGCCGACCAGCTCGACGACCTGTTCGCCTCGACCAACCCTTCGGTGGCCTTTCTCATCAGTGACATGGAGGTCAAGGTGAGGGTCAGCGCCAAGGCGGCCGACGAGAGGGCTGCGGAGGCGCTGATCGCCCCCATCGAGATCGAGGTCAGGGACCGGCTGGGCGATGCCGTCTTCGCCGCCGACGACGAGACGGTGGAGTCGATCCTCCTCGATCGGCTCACTGACCGGGGATGGAAGGTGGCCACGGTCGAGGAGGCGACCCTGGGCCAGGTGGGGGCTCGCCTCGCCGCGGCCGACACGGCAGAAGTCTTCGCCGGCTCCATCATCGTCGGGCATGGAGCCGAGACAAGTAGGCCCGAGGCGGACGTCACCTTGGTGGTCGGCTCCATCGGCCCCGATCTCGATCCGGGGCGGCGCACCACGCGTCGGGTGGAGATGAAGGTGACCACTCCCGAGGGCGAGACGGGCCGGGTCTTCAACTTTGGCGGCGACGACGAGCGGGTGCGCAGTTTCGCCGCCATCGCCGGGCTGCATCTGATCAGGCTCGCTCTCGACCAGCCCGCCGGCAGCTCTTGACCGTGTCGAACCCGCTGCGCCTCGCCCTGTCCAAGCGACCCCTCGTCACCGCGGTCGTCTACACCGGGATGTGCCTTCTCCCCCTCTCCCTGACCAGCGCCCAGATCCTCCAGCTGGAGCGGGACCTCGGCTTCGGCGTGGGGAGACTCGGGCTGGCCACAGGGGCTTACTTCGGGGCAGCCGCCCTGACCGCCAATCCGGCGGGCAGGCTCGTCGCCGGTCTGGGCCCGGGTCGGAGCCTCCGCATCGGGGCCTACCTGGTCGTGATCGCCTGTGTCCTGGCCGGGACCGCCGCCGTCTGGTGGCTTCTCCCATTGGCCGCAGCCGTGGCCGGAGTGGGCAACGGGATGATTCAGGTGGCGGCCAATCTCGCCATCTTCGACGGGGTGAGCCGACAGCGTCAGGGTGTGAGCTTCGGGGCGAAGCAGGCGTCGGTCCCATTGGCAGGGGTTCTGGCCGGGATCTCTCTGCCCCTCATCGGCCTCGTCTTTGGGTGGCGATGGGTCTTCGCCCTGTCCGGTCTGATCGCGCTAGCCCTGGCAGTGTCGGCACCCGAGCTCTCCGGGGAGCGGGCCGCGACCAGGAGCGAGCGTCGCATCGGGCGGCCGCCCAGGTCGCTGATCCTTCTCGCCATCGGTGGAATCGCCGGGGCAATGGCCGGCAACGGCCTCTCGCTGTTCGTGGTCCCTTCCGCGGTGGATGTCGGAATCGAAGAGGCGGCGGCGGGAGCGGTGCTCGCCGCCTGCTCCCTGCTGGTGGTGGCGGTCCGGCTCGGCGCAGGGTGGCTGGTCGACCGCAACGACAGCATCGGATTCAAAGAGATGGCCTGGCTGGCCGGTGCCGGAGCGGTGGGGGCTTTCGTGCTCTTCGCCACCTCGACCCCAGCTCTCTACCTGGTGGCGATGCCGCTTGCCTTGCTCGGGGCCTGGGGATGGCCCGGGGTCATCTTCTTCACCGTGGTGCACAGCTACCCCGACCTTCCCGCCCGGGCCTCAGGCGTCGTGCTTTCCGGAAATCTGACCGGGACCGTGATCGGGCCACTGGTAGTCGGTGCTCTGGCGGGCCAGGGCAACTACCCGGGCGCCTGGATGTTCGTCACCGTGACCTCGGTGGTGGCCACCGTGGCCTTCGTCGCCAGCCAGCGGCTGCGCCGCTCCTCCGAGGTCAGCCTCTGAGGGCGCTGAGCAGGCTGGGCTGGCTCTGATCGACTCCCAAGGGCAGCTCGACCACCTCGCCGGTTTCGGCTGAGAGATCGGCGGCGATGTAGACCTCCATGGTCTGCCGGGCCAGTCTCGGCTCCACCATCACCGGCCGGTCGTAGACCACCGCCTCGAGGAAGTGGATCGTCTCTCTCTCCATGGGGCCGGCGTAGACGTGGTCGACGTACTCCCCGGGCATGGTGGACAGAGGGAAACGCACCCCGTCCTTCACGGTGTTGAGCACGATGTCCTTGTGACTGGCGTCCATGATCAGGGCACCATCGGTCCCGATGAACTCGATCCAGGTAGCGGAGAAGTTGGGGTAGCCGGGTGGGAGCGACCAGCCGGCGCTGATGGTCACCGTGACCCCGTCGTCCATGGTGATCACGATTATCTGGGTGTCGGGCACACCGTGTTCGGCCCGTCGGGCCCCGTAGGCGACCTGGGAGTACACCTTGGCCGGCCGCCTGGGCTCGAGACACCAGAGCGAGAAGTCGATGTCGTGGGTCGCCTCCATCGCCGCCGGGGAGAGCTTGGTGCGGGACCCGATCTTGGCCCCGAGCGACCTGGTGATGTGACGGCTGACCAGCACGCTGACCGGGTCGCCCAGGGTCCCGTCGCTGAGGCTTCGCTTGACCAACGCCTGCTTAGGGTTGAACCGCTGTGAGTAGCCGATGGAGAACTTGAGCCCCTTGCCCTCGGCGATCTCGATCAGCTCGTCGGCCTCGTCCAGGTTCAAGGCGATCGGCTTCTCCAGGAGGACGTGCTTCCCCGCCTCGAGGGCGGCCTTGGCCATGGGATGATGCAACGACTCCGGAGTGGCCGAGATCATCAGCGCCGAAATGTCGGGGTCGCCCACCAGCAGCTCCCAGTCGGTGGTTGCCGTCACCGCCCCCGTCTGCCCCTGGACCTCGGCCAGGCGCTCGGGGTTGATCTCGGCGAGATGAAGCGATCCCACCAGGGGGCTGTTGGCGGCGGCGATGGCGCGGATCCCGCCGCACCAGCCGGTTCCGATGATGCCGAGGCCGATCGGTTCCATGTCGTGTCCTTTCGATTTCAGAGGAGTGTCTCGGGGGGGATGGGGAGCTCGACGGGACGGCCGGTCCGCGCCGAGTAGTCCATCGCCATGGTGAGGATCAGGTTGCGATGACCGTCCTGGGCCGTGGCGTGCGGGGTGACGGTCCCGGTGCTGAGACGGTGGAACCAGGTCATCGTCTCCTCCCGCATCGGTCCCCACAACAGACCGTCGGAGACGTCGCCCGGCGGGTAGCTGCCCAAGAAGTCGACATGACGCTCCGAGTCGGGCTCGTATCCCTTGGAGGTGTAGCCGGCGGGCTGGGGTATCTGCGTCGCCATCACTACGTCGCGATGCGTGTCCTCGATGTCGATCACCCCCTTGGTCCCGACGATCCCGATCTCGAGACCGTAGACCGCCCCCGGCCACACCGTGGGCAGGGCCCAGCTGATGTTCATGCTCCAGATGGCGCCGTCGTCCATGGTGAACAAGCCGAATGTGGCGTCTTTGGTCCCCATCACCCCCAAGGTGTGGTCGACGGAGCGGGCGTAGACCTCGACCGGAGCCCTGGGCTCCATCAGCCACATGCACATGTCGAGACTGTGGGTGCCGGACACCACCATCGGGGTCAGATTGGAGCGTTCGGACGTCTTGCGCAGTGTGGCGTCGGGGACCATCCGATTCATGAAGGCCCTGGTGACCACGCTGGTCACATCACCGATCTGACCGTCGCGGAGACGTTGCTTCACCGTCTGAAAACGACGACGGAAACGCTGCGTGTAGCCGACCACGGCGTCGATCCCTGCCGTCTCGATGGCGTCGAGGACGCGGGCCGACTCCACCGGGTCGGTCGCGAGGGGCTTTTCGATGAATAGTGGCTTCCCCAGCTCGACGGCTGACATGATCGGGGTCACGTGCTCGTTCTCGGCCGTGGCCACGATCACCGCGGTGACCTCGGGCCGGGAGAGAAGCTCGTCGAGGTCGGTGGTGACCAGGTCGGCGGCGACGTCCTCGCCCAGTGCCTTGGCGGTGTCGGCGTCGATGTCGCAGAGGCCGATCCACTCGACGGCAGGGTGCTCCCGGGCGAGGACCGTGCGGATCCGCCCCACCGTGCCGCATCCGATCACAGCCAACCCGATACCTTCGCCCCTCATCGCTCGATCCCGAGGAGCCGGGCCGCGTTACCGCCGACGATCAGGTCGATGTCGTCGGGACCGAGGCCGCTCACCTTGTTGAGCAGGCCGAGAGGGTCGGTCTCCCCCATGTCGTATGGGTAGTCGGTGCCGAGGAGGATGTGATCGGCCCCATACTTGTCGATGAGAAACCCCAGCTGGTCGGCTTCGAACACCATTGTGTCGAAGAAGAACCGGGACAGGTATTCGCCGGGGGGCCGGGGCAGGCCGTGGCGGACGTCAGCCCGGGCGTGGTAGGCATGGTCGAACCGGCCGGCGTAGGCGGGGAGGAACCCGCCGCCGTGGGAGAACACGAGCTTGAGACCGGGGTGGCGTTCCATCACCCCGTCGAAGATCAACCGTCCTGCGCATATGGTCTCCTCGAGCGGATGGCCGATCGTGTTGAAGAAGTAGTGGTCGGTGAACCTCTTCGGCTCGGTGAAACCGGTGGGATGGAGGAAGACCACCATCTCGAGCTCCTCCACCATCTCCCAGAACGGCTCGAAGCGAGGGCTGGAGAGCTCCTCGCCTTCGATGTGGGTCGCCATCTCTATCCCGCGAAAACCGAGCTCGGTCGAGCACCGGCGCAGCTCGTCGAGAGCGGCGGGTGGGTCCTGGAGCGGGACCGCCCCCAGAGCAACGAACCGGCCGGGGTGCTCTCCGACCAATTCGGCCAGATCGTCATTGATCTGTCTGAACGCCCTAACCGCCAGTTCGCCCTGCGCCCAGTGGAAGAGCTGATAGGGCGACAGACTGAGGGCCTGGACGTCGATGCCCATGGTGTCCATATCGGCGAGTCGGACTTCGACCGACTCCATCTTGGGCCTTATGTCCTCGAGTTGCTTCCGGTTGACCTCACGGGTGAGCTCGTTCCCGAACTGAAACGGCTTTCGCCCCAGACGGTCCGCCTCCGGTTTGACCAGCGCCGCCGCCGGACCGCATTCGCGATGACAGTGGATGTCGATAACAAGACCTGTGCTCACCTGACTCTCCTCATATCATGCACAATATAGGATGCGACGCGGCAGCCTGCCCAGTTCCCACCCCTAGACCAGCCCGAAGAGCGCCCGGGCGTTTCCGCCGGCGATCATCGCCCGTTGCTCCTGGCTGAGCCTGGTCTCCCCGAGCAGGGCGAGGGGGTCGGTGAGCCCCATGTCAAAGGGGTAGTCGGTCCCGAGCAACACCTTCGCTGCCCCGAAGCGGCGCACCAGATGCCCGATCAGGTCGGGGTCGAACACGGCGATGTCGAAGTGGAACCGGTCGAGGTACTCCGAAGGAAGACGGTCGATGTTTCCCCGCATCTCCGGTCGATGGCGGTAGGCGTGGTCGGTTCGGGCCCAGTAGAAGGGCAGGTAGCCCCCACCATGGACCAACACCATTCCCAGACGGGGGTGCCGCTCCAGCACCCCGGCAAGGATCAACCGGGTGACGGCGAGTGTGGTGGCGAGGGGCATGCCGATCACGTTGACCAGGTAGTAGTCGGTCATACGCCGCGCCTCGGTGAATCCGGCCGGGTGGAGGAGGACCACGAGGCCGGATTCCTCGAGGGCCTCCCACACCGGCTCGAACTTGGGGTCGTCGAGATCGAGCCCGTTGACGTCGGCGCCGATCTCCACCGCGGGGAAGCCGAGATCGACGACCCGCTTCACTTCGGCGACCGCCGCCTGAGGATGGGCCAGGGGCAGGGTGCCGACACCGACGAATCGATCCGGAGCGGAGGCAGCGACCTCCGCGATGCGCTCATTCTGCAGCGAGGCCACCCTGGCGGCGAGGTCGGTGTCGGCCCAGTAGAAATAGTGGAACGGAGTCAAGGCGACCAGCTGCACGTCGATCCCCATTGCGTCCATGTCGGCCAGCCTGGTCTCCGGGTCGGTGTACTTTTCCAGGGCGAGACCGTAGAACTCGTTGTTGAGATCGTTGGTGGTGGCCGAGGAGAAGAAGGTGCGGGGCTCGTCCTCGGGTCGGACATGGGGCCGGGTCATCTCGGCTGACTCGGGGACCATGAGATGGCTGTGCACGTCGACGACCCGGGAGGCCGGTCGGGCTGCCCGGGTCGGTGCCCAGGCCGCCACCCAGTCTGCTGGGGCAACCCCGTCGGTCACTCCACCTTCCCAAAGCCAACCGTCACTTCACCCTCCCGATGCCCGCCCGGCGTCGGACCACCTCGGCGACTGAGGAGTTGTCCAGATCGGCCAGACCGGTCTCCTCGCCTTCGGCGAGCGCCTCCAGGGCCACCCTGGCGAGATCCATGGTCGCCCCCAGCTCGGTCCCATGCTCCACGATCAGCCGGGCGTCCTTGTGACTCTGGCGGAGACGTGCGTAGGGATGCTCGTGGTCGCCGCGGGCCATTTGCTCGCCCCACACGTCCATGGCCTTGGAGTAGGCCAGCGAGTCCTTCAACACCCCGAGGGTGGTCTCCAGGTCCATCCCGGCCAACTCGGCCACTACCAAGGCCTCGGCCAGGGCCATGCGATGAATGGTGAGGGCGTGATTCACGATCAACTTCATCCGGGAGGCTGTGCCCACCGGCCCGACATGGTGATGCGAGCGCCCGATCGCCTCGAAGATGGGCCCGCCCCGGTCGTATGCCTCCGCCGGGCCGCCCACCATCACGACCAGCTCGGCCCGCTCCGCCACCTCGCTGTTGCCGCTGACGGTGGAATCGGTGTAGACGACCCCGGTGGCGGCGAGGGCTTCCGAGATCTCGACGGCATCGCCCGGCCGGCCCGTGGTCGTGTCGTAGACAAAGAGTGGGGCGACCCCCGCCTCGGAGATGCCCCCCTCACCGAGGCACACCTCACGGGAGACATCGGACGTGGGGAGGGAGAGCAGCGCCGCCCAGCAGCCCTGCACCGCCTCGGCCGGCGACGCCGTGGCCACCCCGCCCTTCCCTTCCAACTCGGCGGTTCGCGCCGGGTCGGGGTCATAGCCCCGCACCTGGTGACCGGCGGTGATGAGATGGCCCGACATGCGCGATCCCATGAGACCGAGACCGATCACGGCGACAGCTGCGGCCATCAGAACCCGTAGAGCGCGGACGGGTTGTCGACCAGGATCCGGCGCCGGATCTCCTCATCCGGGGCCCACGACTCCAGCTGTTCCAGCAGGTCGGCGTCGTTGGGCTGCTCCACGAACTTGTTGGGATGGGGCCAGTCGGTGGCCCACAACATCCGGTCCGGGTTCGCCTCGATCAGGGCTCGGGCCAGCGGCACAACCTCGGGCCATGGGGGCAGGTCGCCCACTCCCAGCCGGTTGGGACCGGAGAGCTTGACCCAGGTGTTGCCCTCCTCCACCAGACCGAGCAGGTCCTGAAAAGGCGGATAGCCCATCCCCTCGGCGGCCGGCATGTACCCGAAGTGACCGATCGAGATCGGTGCGTCGAGCGAGCGGAGCAATGGGAGGAGGCCGGTCAGCTCGTGGCCGGCGAAGAGAAATTCGACATGCCATCCCATGGCGGCGACACGTTTCGCCAGCCCGGGGACCTCATCGAGCTCGACCGGCATCCCGCCGATGTTGTCCAGATTGAGCCGGATCCCCCGGGCCCCGCGATCATGAAGCTCGCTCAACTCCCCATCACCCACATCCGCCCTTACCGCCACCACCGCCCGGGCCCGATCCGGGATCCGTGAGGCGGCGTCGAGGATCGCCGAGTTGTCGGTCCCGTACACCGAGGGCTGGGTGAACACCACCCGCTCGATCCCGAGCATCTCGTGCATGGCCAGCATGTCCTCCAGTGTCGACTGGGGAGGGTTGTACCCCCGCTCCGGGATCAGCGGGTAGCCGTCGACGAACACATGGGTATGACAGTCCACCGACCGGGGTGGGACGACGAGACGAGCGCGCCGGGTGTCACGGACCGGAGGCAGACAGGTCGGGATCTCGGCCATCGAGCTCAGTCCCGGATCGGAATGGTGAGATGGCGCAGGGTGACCTCGATGAGACGGTCGGCGTCGCCGGCGCGGATCGAAGCGATCATCTCGTCGTGGTCTCTGGTCGCAGTCTCTTTGAGCATCGGGCTCTTCCTCAGAGTGGCGCTGACGAAGACCACCTGGGTGTCCTGCAGGCTCTTGATCAGCTCCACCAGCCTTCGTGACGACGACGCCTCGTAGAGCTTGCGATGAAAGGCTCGATTCCCCTGGACCCAGACATCCCACGAATCGGAGGCGGCCATCTCGTCGAGGATCTTCTGTGCTTCCTCGAGGATCTTGGGAGTCATCCCCTCGACCGCTTCGCGCGCCGCGATCGGCTCGAGCACCGAGCGGATCCTGACTATCTCCTCGACTTCGGCCTTGGTGACCGGGCTGACGACCCCGCCCCGGTAGCTGTCGATCCGCACCAGGCCCTCGAATGACAGCTCCCGCAGCGCCTCGCGGACCGGAGTGGTGCTCACGTCGAATGTCGATGCGATCTCGGCCAGGCTGAGCCTCGTCCCGCCGACCAGGTCGCCGTTGAGGATCGAGCGGCGCAGAGAATCCGACACGTAGTCGGTTGCCGTGCGCGGTCGGGCCGTCCGGCGCAACACGGCAGTCGGTGGGGCGACGTCGGTCGTCTCTATTTCGTCCACAGCTCTCCCTTCACACCACCGGGTTGCGCAGGGTGCCAACCCCGTCGATGGAGACCTCCACCACGTCGCCCGGGGCCAGGTACCGGGGCGGATCGAAACCGATCCCCACCCCAAGCCCGGTGCCGGTGGCGATCACATCGCCAGGCTCCAGGGTCATCACCTCGCTGAGGGTGGCGATGAGGGTAGGGACGTCGAAGATGAGGGCGCTGATCGGAGCCTCCTGACGGGGCTCCCCGTTGACCGTGGTCCGCAGCCACGAAGCGCCGATATCGGGGAGCTCGTCGATGGTGGTGATCGACGGCCCCATCGGGCAGAACGTGTCCGGGCTCTTCCCGATGAACCACTGGACGTGTCTCTTCTGCAGGGCGCGAGCGGTCACGTCGTTGACGATGGTCCAACCGAAGACATGGTCAAGTGCGTCGTCGGCCGCCACGTTCCGGGCGGTGCGGCCGATCACGACCGCCATCTCACCTTCGTAGTCGGTGGTGCCGGTCGGGTCGTTGGCCAGGACGATGGGATCGTCGGGCCCGATCACGGAGGTCGGCGCCTTGGTGAAGATCACCGGGTCATCCGGGATCATCTGCTTCTCCGAGGCGTCGAAACCGGAGTCAGAGAACTCCCGGGCGTGGTCGCGGTAGTTGCGACCGACGGCCATGATGTTCTTCTTCGGCACCAGCGGGGCGAGGAGACGGACCTCGCTCAGGGGGATGCTGGTGGCCTCGGCCACGACATGCTCCACCTTGCCCCTGTCCCACTGCCCGATCAGATCGACGGTGTCGTTGGGCAACCCCGACCTGGACAGGTCGACGATTCTCTCCTCCACGAGCACCCCGAGACGACGCTGCCCGTCCAGCTCGAAATTGGCCAAACGCATCAGCCGATGGTACATCGTGCATGATGCATCCTGCATCGCAAGTCATGACACCGATCGACGGAGAGTGGTGGCCGCAGTTGGGCCCGAGATGGCAACCGAGCACGGCCGCCAAACCGCCCTACCCCACTATCGATATCCACACTCATATCGAGGTGCCGGACGCTGCCGCCCGCGCCACCCCGTTGTTCAAGCCCGAGTACGACCCTCGTATGCAATTCCAGCCCGAGGAGAGCACCAGGTACAACCGGGAGCTGAGGGCCACCCAGGTCGCGCAGTTCGTCGACACCGACGCCCGGCTCGCCGACATGGACCTGCAGGGAATCGATGTCCAGGCCCTGGCCATCGCCCCGCCCCAGTACTTCCACTGGCTCGACGACGTGACCGGTCCCCGCGTCAACGCCATGCAGAATGACGCCATCTTCGCCATGACCGAAGCGGCTCCCGACCGGTTCGTCGGCATCGCCAACCTGCCCATGGACCATCCCGGGGCGGCGGTGACCGAGATGATCCGGGCCCACAGCGATCTCGGCTTCAACGGGTTCGAGGTCAATGCCGACGTCAACGGTGGCGATCTCGACGATCGGCGCTTCGACCCGATCTGGGCCAAGGCCGAGGAGTTGGAGATGCTTGTCATCCTCCATCCCCATGGCTGGACCGAGCCGCGGCGGATGGACGACTACTACCTGATCAACGTGGTGTGCATGCCCCTGGCCTCCACGGTTGCGGTGTCACGGATGATCCTGGGCGGGGTTTGGGAGCGATTCCCCGATCTGCGCATGCTGGTGGTGCACGGCGGGGGCTACCTCCCCTTCTATTTCGCCAGGACCGATCACGCCTACGAGGTCAGACCGGAGACGAGACGTCACATCCGAAGGCCCCCCAGCGAGTACCTGCACAAGCTCTACTTCGACACGACCGTCTTCGCCTCGTCTGCTGTGGAGTACCTGGTGGCCGAGTTCGGCGCCGACCACGTGCTCATGGGGACGGACTACCCCTTCGACATGGGTCCCACCGACCCCCTCGGCTTCCTCGCCGCAGCCCGCCTCACCGAGGCGGAGCACTCCTTGATCGTCGGAGGCAACGCAGCCCGTCTGCTGCGGATCGGCTCCCGGTGAGGTTGGGCCGAGGTCGAAGTCGGCCGGCAATCAAATCAGCACTTCGATGACGGAGCTGATGTCGCTCTCTCCCCAACCACGATCGCGGGCCAGCCGGAGGATCTCCGCTCCCGCCGCCGAGACCGGGCCAGGAGGCCGGCGGGCGTCGGCGAGGCCCAGGTCCTTGGCCATCAGGGACACGGTGAACAGAGGGCTGTGGTCGCGCTCTGCCATGGGACCCGCCTTGTAGTCGAGGAGACGGGGGACGGCACCCTGACGGAGAAGCTCGAGACAGGTCCTGGTGTCGAGACCGGCGTCCTCCATCGCCAGGATCGCCTCGGCGATCGCCACGACATGGGCATTGAGCAGCCGGTTTGTGATCAGCTTCATCTCCAGCCCGGCACCGTTGGTCCCCATGTGGTGGACGGACGAGGCGAAGGTCTCCAGATAGGGTCGGGCTTCCTCCACGGCGGCGGGATCCCCACCGATCATCACCGCCAGCGTCCCGGCCCGGGCATGGACCGAGGTGCCGCTGACCGGGCAGTCGATGAACCGATGTCCGGCCTCGCCCGCCGCGGCGGCGATTCGCCGGGAGACGGTGACGTCGATGGTGGAGAGATCGACACAGAGGGCACGCGGCTCCAGTCTCCCGAACAGACCACCGAGATAGACCTCCTCCACCTCGGCATCGCCGGGAAGCGAGCTCATCACGACCGGAACCCGCAGGTCGGCGGTCGACTCCACGATCTCCACCCCGCTCGCCTCGGCCGCCGCCCTCGCCTCGGGCGAGGGGTCGACACCGAGGACGCGATGACCGGCGGCAGTCAGGTGGCCGGCCATCGCCCCGCCCATCCGTCCCAGCCCGATGAACCCGACCGTCGTCATGATGCACATCCCTTCATTGCCGGCTCCGCTCCAACGCTTCCCAAACCCACGCCGTCGCCGCCCGAAGACCAGGGTGCGCCGGCGAGATGCCGACCCGGGGCCGCTCGGCGTCGACCTCGATCGTGTCGACGAGAGGTCCGGGCCCGTCTCGCATGACCGAGACCCGATCGGCCAGGGTGACCGCCTCGTCCACGTCGTGGGTGACGAGGAGGATGGTGCGCGGGTCCATCTGCCAATGGGTCTCGAACTCCTCGTGGAGCTTTCTCCGGTTGAGGGCGTCGAGATGGGCGAAGGGCTCGTCGAGAAGGAGGATCTCGGCGTCGTGGGCGATGCCCCGGCCCAGCCCGGCCATGGTCTGCTGACCGAGCGAGAGCGTGTCCGGCTTCTGGGAGCGGACCCGTCCCAGACCCATCCGCTTGGTGTGGAAATCGCGAATCTTCTCGTACATCTCGGATGGTTTGTCGCTGAACTCGGCACTGATGGCGACGTTCCGCTCCACGGTCCACCAGGGAAGGAGACGGGGATCCTGAAAGACGAGGGCGGTTCGCTTCTCATGTCGTTGCTGACCCGCGAACTCGACCCTCCCAGTGGTGGGTTCCTCCAGACCGGCCACGATCCGAAGTAGGGTGCTCTTGCCACAACCGTTGGGGCCGACCACGGCGTGGACACTCCCCTCCTCCACGTCGAGGTCGACATGGGCCAGCGCCGGTGTGCCCGGGACCCCCGGGTAGGCGAAGCCGAGATCGCGAATTCGAATCTTCATTTCGCACTCTCTGCAATCGATGGCAGGTTCACGCTACAAAGTATCGATTGTCTGATATATGATCGCTGCATGCTCACCGCCCTGAGGGAGCAACACGACAACAGAGCGAGGATCGGGAGGTAAAGGTGCGACCGAGATCGAGAAGGCTAGGTGTAGCACTCATAGCCATTCTGGCGATGGTGGTCACCGCCTGCGGCAGTGACGGTGATGGAGAGGGAACGGGAACGACGACCGCCGAGGAGGCGCGTACCGTCATCCGCTTCTCCTTCGCGCCGGACCCGGTTTGGGACTACATGAACGACTCCGGGATGATCGTGGAATGGGAAGAGGAGTTCAACACCCGGATCGTGACCAGTGCGACCTGGGACGAGTTCACCTACTTCGCCGGAGGGCATGGCGACATCGTCTCCATCGGCACCCAGGAAATCCCGGTGGTCGAGCAGGAGACAGAGATCAAGACGGTCACCTTCGGGAAGTACAACTTCCAGAGGTCGCCGATGATGACCCGCGCTGACACCGGCTACAACGAGTTGCCCGACGTCCCCGCCGGCTCGCCGATCTGTGTCAGCAGCCCGGTGTCCAACACCCAGTACTGGTCGGTGGCCATGAAGCAGCTACACGACATCGACTACTTCGTGGGTGGTGGCGACTACGAGCTGATCGTCAACGACCACTTCGTCAACCCGCAGAACCTGCTCAACGGTGACTGTGAAGCGGCGGTGATCATCCCCGAGGCGGCGGCGCCCTACCTGCGCACCGGTGAGATCGTGCTGATGTACGACGGGCTGATGCCGTTCCAGCAGTACACCCAGTTCTCAACCGTTGATGATGGTGAGAACCACGTGATGTCCAACCTGTTCACATCCACCGAGGCGTTCTACGACGAGAACCCTGAGGCGGCGGCGGCGTTCCTCGCCCTCTGGGAGCGGGGTATCCAGGCGTGGGCAGATCCGGCGATCCAGGCAGAGATAATCGAGACCTACCCCCAGCACTTCTCGGTCGAGGAGGAAGAGGACGTCGCCTTCATCCAGGAGTTCATGTCGGGTGATGGCAACTGGTTCGTGGACTCGGTGTATCTCACCGAGGAGTGGGTCGAGTCGGAGCGGGCGATCTGGGACTTCATGACCGAACTGCACGAAGACAACCAGAACCGGCTCGAGCCCGGATTCGAACAGCCCAGGTTCGAGGTGATAGAGCCTCCGTCGAGTTGATCACTCGGGAGGTGGGTGGGCGTAAGCTCACCCACCTCCCCTTACCCTTGGAAGGACAAACGGGAGCGGAGGACCGGACGTGGCCACGACACTCGAGCAGACGGCGCCGAGCGCTCGATCGGCAGAAGAGGAGCGCCTGCTGGCGCTGCGTCGCCGTGACACCAGACGCAAGTGGTTCTGGCGGATCGCTGGATACGTGGTTGTGCTCGGGGTGTGGGAGTTCCTCTCCGGTCGAATGCTCAGCGAGAACCTCCTGCCTGGCCCGACTCGTATAGTCGAGACCTTTCCCCAGCTGATCGAGAGCGGACGCTTCCTGAGCAGCTTCGGTGCCACCCTGACCCGGATCGGAGTCGGGTTCGGGTTGGCCTTTCTGTTCGGCATCATCCTCGGGATTCTGACCCAGAACCGGTGGATCGACGGGTTCTTCAAGGACGCCACCACCATCAGCCTCACCTCCCCCGGTCTGATCTGGGCACTGGTCGGTCTCGTCATCTGGGGCTTCGAGCCGCAAGGGTGGATATTCGCCATCTTCATGACCACCTTCGCTCTGGTCACGGTGAACATCGCGGAAGGAATCAGGGCCCTGCCCAAGGATCTGATCGACATGTCCAAGGCCTTCGGTGTCTCGACGTCACGTCGGCAACGGGAGATAGTGATCCCCTTCCTCGCCCCATTCATATTCACTGCCCTCCGCTTTGGCTTCTCCATCGGCTGGAAGGTGACCGTGCTGACCGAGGTGTTCTCCTCCAACGAGGGGATCGGATTCGAGATGCGGGTCGCCTCCCAGCTGTTCCGGATGGACGAGTTCTTCACCTGGGTGCTCTCCTTCTTCGTCTTCGCCTTGTTCCTGGAGAAGGTGGTCTTGCAGAGGTACGAGAACAAGTTCTTCAGGTGGAGGGCGGAGGTGACCACATGACCACGGTCGTCGCCAAGCCGTCGAGCCCGAGTCGAGGGGTCACGCGTGTCCTCAAGTCGCCGCTGACGGCGCGCATCCTGTTCCCCTTCGCCGTGCTGGGGGTCTGGTACCTGATCTACTACACCATCGACTCCCGGATCTTCCCCACCCCGCAACAGGTGTTGGAGTTCATGTGGGAGGAGGTGACCCTGACCAGCGGGGTCCGCTACGGGAGCGTCGTCTCCACCCTTTACGGGATGTTCGCCATCTCGCTGGCCCGTCTCACGGTCGGGTTCTTCATTGCCCTCGGCATCGGGACCGTGATCGGGCTGGCCATGGGTCTGTCCAAGTCGGTGGACGCCTTCTTCCACGACTGGGTGATGGCGATCCTGGCCATGCCCGCCCTGGTCTGGGCGTTGTTCCTCGGTCTCGCCTTCGGGTTCGGTCATGAAGCCCCGGTGCTCACCGTGATCCTGTCCGGGATCCCCTTCGTCATCATCAACGTGCGGGAGGGGGTGCGCAACACACCCAAGGACCTGTTCGACATGGCGCGTGCCTTCGACGTGCCCCAGAACAAGATCACTCGTCACGTCCTCCTCCCCGCTCTGTTGCCCTTCTTCTTCGCCGCCATCCGATACGCCTATGCCATCGGGTGGAAGGGCCTGGTCATCGCCGAGGTGTTCGGATCGGACCGGGGCATGGGCTGGACCATCAAGTTCTGGTACGACGCCCACCGGGCCCACGGGGTCATCGGTTACGCCCTTTTCTTCATCATCTTCGCCCTGGCATTGGAGAAGCTGGTCTTCGATCGGCTGGCGGATCGGGCGTTCAGGTGGCGACCGAAGATCGACGCGGTGGAGATGGCGGAAGGGGACTTCGGCGCGGTGCGAAGCGAGGCGTTCCTCCTGACCGAAAGCCAGGAGGTCGGTGAGGGTGTGACGTTGACGAGCATGGAAGGCGAACCCAGGGATGGCTGAGATCAAGGTCGAGAACCTGCACAAGGAATTCGGGGTAGGCGACGACCGTGTCGTCGCCCTGGAGAAGGTAAACATGGAGGTCTCGGGTCACGTCTTCGTCTCTATCGTCGGGCCGTCGGGTTGCGGCAAGTCGACCCTGCTCAACATCCTCAGCGGCATCGAGACTCCCAGCTCGGGGACCGTGACCATCACCCAGGACAACCGGGACGCCGAGCCCGGTTATGTGTTCCAGGCGGCGCGTCTCCTCCCCTGGCGCACGGTGATCGACAACCTCCTCTTCGTCCAGAAGGACCGGAGCGAGGAGACCCGGGCCCGGTGTCAGAGGTACCTGGACATGGTCCAGCTGGGCGACAAGGTGGACAAGTACCCGGGTGAGCTCTCGGGTGGCATGCAACAACGCGTGGGGATCGCCCGGGCGTTCTCCATCGAGCCCGACGTCCTGTTCATGGACGAGCCGTTCAGCCATCTCGATGCCATCACCGCCCGCACGCTGCGCCGGGAGCTCCATGAGATGTGGCGGCAGACCCGAAAGACGGTCCTGTTCGTCACCCATGACGTGGGGGAGGCGGTCGAGCTCTCCAATCGTATCCTGGTCTTCGCCAAGGGAGGGCGTCTCGAGGACGATCTCCAGATCGACCTCCCCTTCCCCCGCGATCCGGCCGAGGAGGACGTGGCCGTTGCCAAGGCCCAGGTCCTGCGCAAGTTCGAGGAACTGGACCTGGTCGCGAGCTGATCCAGGCCTGCAAACGGGTGACAGTCAAGTCTTGACCCGATACGAGAAGGCTCGGGCAACGGAACCCGAGCCCGGCACAATGGAGGAGACTATTGAGACGACGGACACAGAAGTGGATGGCCCTGCTCACCATGCTCGCCCTGGTATTGGTGGCATGTGGCGATGACGAGGAAGGCGGGAGCGACGGAACCCAAGATGGCGGCGAAGCGCGGACCGTGATCCGCTTCGCCTTCGCCCCCGATCCGGTCTGGGACTTCCTCAACGACAACGGGCACCTGGTGGAATGGGAGGAAGAGCACAACATCCGGATCACCACCAGCACCACCTGGGACGAGTTCACCTTCTTCGCCGGCGGGCACGGTGACATCGTGTCGATGGGCACGCTCGAGATCCCGGTGCTGGAGCAGGAGACCGGGATTGAGACAGTCACCTTCGGCAAGTACAACGCCCTGCGTGACTCGATGATGACCCTTCCCGACAGCGGATTCGAGACGATCGCCGACATCCCGCCTGGGTCGACGCTCTGTGTGGCCAGCCCGGTCTCGGCGACGGGGTTCTGGGCGGTGGCGGCCAACGAGTTACACGGTCTCGACTTCCGGGTCGGTGGCGGCGACTTCGAGCTGGTCGTCAACGACCACTTCGTCAACCCGCAGAACATGGTGGAGAACGAGGACTGTGTCGCCGGGATCTTCATCCCCGAGGCCGCGGCGAGCTACATGCGGACAGGCGACATGGTTGTCATGTACGACGGACAGTCGCCGTTCCAGCTCTACAACACCTTCTCCGGGTTCGAGAGCGAAGAAGCCCACATCATGTCCAACCTGTTCACCGCCACCGAGGAGTTCTACGACGCCAACCCCGAAGCGGCTGCGGCGTTCCTCGAGCTGTGGCAGCGTGGGATCGAGCTCTGGGAGGAGAACCAGGCCGCCATCATCGAGACCTATCCCCAGCACTTCGCGGTTGAGGAGGACGAGGACATCGCCTTCATCCAGGAGTACATGGCCGGGCCCAACGACTGGTTCGTCGACTCGGTGTACTTCACCGATGAGTGGGTCGAGGCGGAGCGGGCAATCTGGGACTTCCAGACCGAGCTCGACCCCGAGAACGCCAACTACGTCGAGGCCGGGTTCGAACAGCCTCGGTTTGAGGTGATCCCCGCACCCTGAGGGTGTCCCCTGCCCTCGCAGGGGACACCACTAGCTCACGCCCAGCGCCCGGCGCAGGTTGGTCACGCGCCCGGCATGATCGGTGTGAGCGACCGGGGGTAGTAGCTCGGAATTGGCGACCGGGAGCACTACGAAGTGGGGGCCCGGCTCGGCGAGCAGCCGGGGAAGCTCGGCTTCGACGCCCGCCAGGTCTTCGATCCGCTCCGCCTTCTCGATGCCCGCGCCCCGGGCCAGCGTGACGAAGTCGACGTCGGGGGCGAAGTCCTGCCCTCCGGTCATCTCGAAGCCCCTATTCTCCATCAACAGGATCAGGAGGTTGGGCGGCCCGTAACGACCCATCGTGACCAGCGAGCCGAGGCTCATCAGCAGACCGCCGTCTCCTTTGAGCACGATCACCTTCCGCTCGGGACGGGCCAGGGCCAGACCGAGGCCGAAGTCGGCGGCATGACCCATGCCGAAAGCGAGGAAGTCGAAGTCGAGCTCGTGCCGGGAGACCAGGGGCCACTGCAGCGTTGCGGTCATGGTGGTGATCACGATCTCGTCGCGGCGGGCCGCGGCCAGGGCACGGAACAGATCGAGCCGCTCCATCGTCATGGGGTGAACCCGTATCCGTACAACACCGCGGCCGGCATCGAGGTGTCCGCGGCCAGGGTCGCCATTTCCTCGATCACGTCGAGATCTTCATCGCCCATGAGCCGGCGATGGGGAACCCCCCAGGCGCCGAAGAGAGGCTCGGTGTAGGGGTAGGCCGAGTCGATGGGGAGCGCCCCGGTCGTCGCCCCCGGATACCCCCGCCAGCCCACCAAGAGGAACAACGGGATGCCGGGGCCGATACCGCACCCGCGCAGGGCGTCACCTGCCTCCATCAAACCGGTGTTCTGGATCAGCAGAAACGGCCTCCTCCCTCCGACCCATAGCCCGGCGGCGAGGGCGATTCCCTCCCCCTCCCGAGTCGGGAGGTATACCTCGATTCCCGGATCGTCGATCAGGGCCTGGTAGAGATGACGGCTCTCCGCATCGGGTATCGAGACGGCGTCGGTGAATCCGAGCGCCTTGAGCATGTCGAGTGTGCGGGGCGCACTGGCCCCGGTCATCGAGGCAGGGCCTCCACCCCGAGGGCAGCGGCCCACCGGTCGAGTTGTGCCAGCACCGCCGCTCCGACCGGGATCCCCTCGCGGCGATTGATCGCCGCGGCCTCCGCCTCCGGCTCGCCATGGATGTAGATGCGATCGTGACCCGGGACCCGGGACGACTCCCGGATCATCCGGAATGTGGTCTCCATGTCGGCCTGGACCTGGTCGGGCGGCCGGAACCCGTCAACCCGGATCGCGCCCATGAGATGACCCATCGCCGGTGCATATTCCCCCGCCGCTCCGGCGATCCGGTCCGCCAACGCGGTGCCCCCCAGGGCCCCGCAGAGCAACTCGACCATCAGAGCCAGACCGTACCCCTTGTGGCCGCCGGTCTCGGTTCCCTCCCCACCCAATGGCAGCAGTGGGGATTCGAAGGGGAGCACGCCGTTCTCGTTGAGGCTCGGGGCGACCTCAGAGGCGACCCAGCCCGGGGACGGGTTGCGGCCCTCGCGCAGTACGGTCTCCACCTTGCCCACGGCAACCGCCGACGTAGCCATGTCGAGCAGGAAGTCGGTCCCGGCGGGGGCGCCGGGTATGGCCACCGCCAACGGGTTGGTCCCGAGAAGCGATTCGGTGCCGAAGGTCGGGGCCACCCGTCCCCCGCTGTTGGACATGCTGATCCCGATTAGCCCGGACCGCATCGCCCGCTCCGCCCAGAATCCGGCGTAACCGAAGTGGCTGCTGTTGCTGACCACGACGAAACCACAACCAAAGCCGGTCGCCATGGCCATGGCCTCGTCCATCGCCCGCGCCGAAGCGAGGATCCCGATTCCGTCATCGGCGTCGAGGAAACCGGTGGTGGGCGTCCTGGAATCGAAGCTGAACTCCGGGCGGGCCTTGATCACGCCCCGTTGGAGACGAGTGAGGAAGTAGGGGATCCGGGCCAGGCCGTGGCTCCGTATCCCCCTGAGGTCGGCCCCGGTCAGGACCGCGGCGACGAGATCGGCGTCGTCGGCCGGGACGTCCATCGCCCGGAACAGATCGGCCACCAGCCGCTGCGCCACCTCGACCTGGACCCGGGTCAAGGCCTGCTCACTCACCACCCGGCGATCATATAGGATGCATGATCGCTGGAATTGGACCGAGAGCACATGGCCGCTTCGTCGGACACCGTGGTGGAGATCCCCCCTCCCGAGACTCTGCCTGTCGAGCGGCGACAGATGGGGCTTCTGGTCATGTCTCTGGCCATGATCCTCGGACTGGCGGTCTTCGTCTCGGCCACTACTCCGCAGTTGCCCCCCATCGAGTGGGAGCGCGGCTTCGGCCCGGACGGATCGGTCAACCTGGACAGCCTGGTGGCGACCGGTGACGGGTTCGCGATCTTGTCCGGTATGACCGTCGACGGCGTCCTGCTCTGGTCGTGGACCGACGCCGGTTCCTGGCACTCGCAACCGCTTCAGGAAGCCCCATCCCAGCTCGCCACGATCGAAGGCGGCCTCATCGCCTACGGGGTCCGCGGGGGCCGGGCCGTGGTCCGGGATGGAGAAGGGTGGGCCGAGGCCGGGCACGCCATCGTCTTCCCCGACGAGGTTCGCTCCCGGCAGGGGTCGGGCCGGCCCAGCCTGGTCGGCGTCGACGGCGGGATCGTCGCCATGTCGCTGTACGGAGACGTCTGGTGGTCGGCAGACGGCGATGAGTTCGCCCAGGTGGTGGTCGAGCCGGAATGGGGCCCGGGCAGCGAGGTCGAGCTCGCCTTCGACTCGGCATGTCATCCGCCCACCCGAACCTCGCCCGACGTTGCCCCCATGGTCGAGACCGACTCGGGCCTCGTGGCCATGATCTCGAGCAATCCGACCGAGCCGTTCGGGGTGTGGCCGGTGTGTGAGCCCACGGTCTGGTCCTCCGATGACGGCCGAACCTGGACCAAGACCGACGCCACTTTCGGCGACGAGGCCTACGTGTACAACCTGGCCTGGCGCGACGAGCGATACACCGCCGTCGGCGGCTTCGGAATCGGCCTTCCTGCGGTGTGGACCTCGACCGACGGCCAGGCGTGGGAGACGATCGACGAGTTCACCACGCTGTCCGAAGCCGACCTGTACACGATCGAGACCGGCCCGGCCGGCTGGGTGATCCTGGGCAGGGACAGCCAGGGCGCGGGATCGGTGGGCTGGACCTCGCTCGACGGGCTGTGCTGGACGGCACTCCCCCCGTTCGTGTCCGGCGGCGACACCGCGGTTGCCTCGGACCACGTCGTCATCTTCGACCGCACCGCATATCCCGAGATGTGGGTCGGAACCTTCACCGGCGGAAGCGGATCCTGTTGATGCCGGCACGGAGCGGGGCCCACGTCCTCGTCGAGTCACTGCTCGCCGAAGGTGTCGAGCTCCTCTTCGGCATCCCCGGCGTGGGGACGCTGGCCGTCTACGACGCTTTCGTCGACCATCCCCAGTTGCGGCACATCGAGGTCCGCCACGAGCAGTCGGCGGTGTTCATGGCCGATGGCTTCGCCCGTGCCTCGGGCCGGATCGGCGTGGCCTTCACCTCCAACGGTCCTGGCGCGCTCAACACCATCACCGCCATGGCCACGGCGCACAACGACAGTGTGCCCCTGCTCCATCTCGTCAGCGAGAACCCACCCGAGGTGCGTCGCAAGGGAAAGGGCCACTTCCACGACATCTCCGACCAGTTCGGGATCTTCCGGCCGGTTTCCGCCTATGCCGCCCAGGTGGACCTGGCGGACGAGATCCCCGCTGCGGTGAACAGCGCCTTCTTCGCCCTCCGCAACCGCAGACCGCGGCCGGCCCTGGTCGAGTTCGCCAACGAGGCGTTCACGACAACGACGGCGGCGTCTCCTCTACCGGCAGCGAAGACCGTGGTGCGACCCATCGACCCGGACGCTCTGACCCGCGCCGCGGAGGTCCTGGCCGGGGCGGAGCGGCCCCTGGTCTGGGCGGGCGGTGGTGTCGCCACCCCAGGCGCCGCGATCGCCTTGGCCCGAATCGTGGAACGGCTCGGGGCGCCGGTGATCACCACCCAGAAAGGGAAAGGGGCGATCCCCTGGGACCACCCGCTCCACATCGGGAACTGGGCCAACGAGCAGCCCACCAGGGACCTCATCGCCGATTGTGACGTGCTGCTCGCCGTCGGCACCAGGTTCTCCTACTTCCCCACCGGCGGCTGGTCGCTCCGACTTCCCGAGCGCATCGTCCAGATCGACCTCGACCCGTCCGAGATCGGGCGCAACTACCGGGTCGAGGCCGGAGTGGTTGGCGACGCCGAGCCGGTCCTCGCCGCTCTCGAGGTCGGATTGGATCGGCTCGGGCATCAACCCCTCCCCTGGCGGGACGACGAAGTGGGCAAGGTCCTCTCCCGGATCGCAGAGGCGGTGGGCACCACGATCGAGATCGAGGTGCTCGACCAGCTGAGGTCTGTCTTGCCTCCGGAGTCGCTGGTATTCAACGACCCCACCACCATCGCCTTCTGGGCCCGCTCCCATTGGAAGGCGGATCGGCCTCGCACCTGGTTCGTCCCCTCCGGCTTCGGCACCCTCGGCTTTGCCCTGCCCGCCTCGATCGGGGCCCGTGTTGCTCGACCGGACACCCCGAGCGTCGCCATCATCGGCGACGCCGGGATCATGTTCACCATCCAGGATCTGATGACCGCGGTCCAGGAGAACGTCCCCGCCGTCGTCCTGGTCTTCAACGACGAAGGCTACGGGGTGGAGCGGAGACATCAGGACCACCTCTACGGGAGACGGAGCGGAGTGGACGTGCGGCCGCCCGACTTCGTCGCCCTGGCCCACGCCTTCGGGGCCAGGGGAATCCGGGTCGAGGACCTGAGCCGGGTCGGGGAGACGGTGGCATCGGTGCTCGAAGCCGACGGCCCCACCCTCGTCGATATTCCCAACCGGTTCAACCACCCCGGGTACGGGTCTTTTGGCAGCTACGAGAAGGGAAAGAGTTGACGACGATCGACGTCCACGCCCATGCCATCGTGCCGGATGCCCTGGCCGCGATGGCCTCCAAACACCCCGACCATGGCCCCACCCTGGTCGAGGACGATGGGCGCCGCTACCTCCGCTACCCGGGACGGGAGCGTCTCGGTCCGCTCCCCGAGGCCATCTTCGAGCCGGGCATCCGGCTGGCCGACATGGACCGCCAGCGGGTCGATGTCCAGGTGATCGCCATCCCCCCGCCCAACTTCCACTACCACGTGCCGCCCGAGGTGGGCGCAGACTTCGCCGCGATCCAGAACGACGCCCTGATCGCATTGAGTGACAGCGAGCCCGACCGCTTCCACGTCTTCGCCACCCTCCCCCTCCAGGACATCGACGCCTCCACAGCCGAGATCGCAAGGGTTGCTCCTTTCCCCCGGGTACGCGGGGTCCAGATCGGATCCAACATCAACGGCACCGACGTCGACGACCCGTCGCTGGAGCCGGTGTGGGCAGACCTGGAGAGCCGGAACATGCCTGTGTGGTTCCACTCCGACCAGCGCTCCATCGCCGGGGCGGAGAGACTCAGCTCCTACTACCTGCAGAATCTGATCGGGATCCCGCTCGAGTCGACCATCGCCGCCGCCAAGCTCATCTTCGGAGGGGTGCTCGGCCGGCACCCCGATCTTCGCATCGGCTTCACCCACGGCGGCGGTTTCTCCCCGTATCAGATCGGGCGCTGGGAGCACGGGTGGACGGTTCGCCCCGAGCCCAAGGTGAACATCTCCGAGAGTGGGCCGAGGCACTTCTTCGCAACCATGTACTTCGACAGCCTCACCCACGATGCCATCTCCCTGGAGATGCTGGGGCGGCGGATGGGCTGGGACCATGTAGTCCTGGGCAGCGACTACCCCTTCGACATGGCCTCGACAGATCCCGTGGCCGGAGTGGAGGCGGTGGAGATGAGCGACGCCGAGCGGGCCCTGGTGCTGGAGGACAACGCGGCTCGGTTCCTCCGCCCTCTCGAGGGTGTGTCCTGATGCGCACCGGGCGGATCGGGGACGTCGAGGTGTCGGTGGTCGGGCTCGGCTGCAACAACTTCGGGAGGGCGCTGGACCGGAACCAGTCGGCGGCGGTGGTCGACGCCGCGCTCGAGGCCGGGATCAACCACTTCGACACAGCCAGCAACTACGGGGAGGGCCAATCCGAGAGGTTTCTCGGGGCGGCGCTGGGAAGTCGTCGTGACCAGGTCGTGATCGCCACCAAGGTGGGTGTCGCCATCCCGGGGTGGGAGGGCAGTGGCGGCGCCGGCCCCCAATACGTGCGTCAGGTCCTGGAGCGGAGCCTCTCCGAGCTGGGCACCGACTACGTCGACATCTACATGATCCACTTCCCCGACCCGAAGACCCCGATCGAGGACACCTTGGAGGTGCTCGCCGGCCTCGTCGAGGAAGGGAAGGTGCGGCAGATCGGATGCTCCAACTTCGATCCGGCCCAGCTCTCCGAGGCATTGGCGACCTCCCAGGGCAGGGGATGGCCCGCCTTCACCTGCGACCAGATGCACTACAGCATGGTGCATCGGGAGCCGGAGGCCAGCGGCCTCGCCAACTTGTGCGTCGAGACCGGGGTTGCGCTGCTCCCCTACTACCCCCTCGCCAGCGGTCTACTCACCGGCAAGACCAGACGTGGCGGCGAGCCGCAGGGCAGGTTGAAGATGGACCGCTACCAGGAGTTCCTCACCGAGGAGAACTTCGACCTGGTGGAAGGGTTGGAGCGATTCGCCTCGGAGCGGGGTGTCAGCATGGTCCAGGTGGCCCTGGGATGGCTCCTGGCCCAGGATGCGGTCCCCGCGGTCACCGCCGGGGCCACCAGCTCGGAGCAGGTGGTCGCCAACGCGGCTGCGGCGGAGTGGGCGCCGACTTCGGAGGACCTGGTCGCCCTGAGCATTCTGCTTCAGCACTAGACGAGCCGGTCTGATCAATCCCGGCGACGACGATCACGTCGATCACGGTGCTGCGCCGTGGATGGCGTCGAGGACGATCCGCTTGGGGTGAACCCGGCAGATGACCCTGGTCTCCTGCTCCTCCTGTTCCTGCGGGTAGATGTATCCGTAGAAGCGAGGATGTGGGGTGTAGCGACGGGTCAGCCCATCGAGATGCGCCACGGCTCCGTCGGCGACCAACTCGGCTTCGCCACGGATCTCGATGAAGCGCACGGTGTTGTCGGGGTCGACGACGAGGAGGCTCAGCTTCGGGTCCCGGAGCAGGCTCCGACCCTTGCCCCGCTCCAGGGTGGTGTTGACCGTGGCGCACTCCCCGTCGTGATCCACCCAGACCAGGCTCGACCGGGGCCATCCGTCTGCACCCATCGTCGTCAGCACCCCACAGATGGGTCGGGTGAGCAGGTCGAGGTGGGTTGGAGGAGTCGTCATCGTAGTGATGCGGCACCTCCCGACTCCGACCAATCCCGTGCCACGACCCGGCTGGGCAGAATGCGACAGAGCACGGGAACCTCGCTCTCGGCGAAGTGGGCCGGGACCATGTCGCCGAAATAGCGAACCGGCCGTCCCGCGTACTTCGACGAGAGATCGTCCAGGTGCTGCAGGGCGTCATCTTCGCTCATGTCGATCACGGTCCCCCGGATCTCGAGATAGCGCAGCGGCTGCTGAGGGTCGTAACAGAGCAGAGTGACCCGCGGGTTGCGACGCATGTTGCGTTCCTTGCGGAAGCCCCGCATGGTGTTGACCCGAACACAGGCCCCGTCGAAGTCGCACCACACCACCGACGTCTGGGGCCGCCCGTCGGGCATCACGGTGCTGAGGGCAGCCACCGGTGGGCAGTCGACGAGATCGAGGTGCGACCGGGGGATGGTGGTCATGACCTCCAACTCGATGTCCTCTGTCAACCTCTGACCCGACCGAGCGAGCGACGACGGTTCTTGGTTTGCGGACGGCGGTTCATCGCCCATTCCGCTACCAGGATGCCCACGATCGCGACGAGGGCAGTGCCGAACACCGCCATGGCGCCGCTGAGCGAGCTCATCGCCTCAGGTGCGAAGACCAGTGTCCCGGCCAAGACGATCATCACCGCTCCCCCGATGAGCTTGAGGATCCGCCCTGCTCGCTCTTCCAGTCTCATCGCTCGCATGGCAAACAGGGCGACACCGAACACAACGAGCTCGTCGAGCAGGAACACCAGCATGTAGAGGGCGAAAAGGGGAATGGTCCCGGCCAGGCCGATGTCCTGCTCAGCGAGCAGATTCGTCCACAGCAGGGGGTAACCGGCGGTGCATGGCGTCTCCAGGACCGAGACGCCAACTGCGAGAACCACGGTCCCGGCCAAGGCCGCGGCGAGGGCTTTGTCGGTGGCGGCCACTGCCCTCATCCGCCGGTAGAGCCATGGCTTTCGCTCGTCGGGGATGGTCAATGAAGGCCCCCGGCGAAACCAGAAGTAGTCCTTCAGATTGATGACGCCGAACCCGAGAGCCACTCCGGCCATGGCCAACCGGATCCAGGATTGGTGGGCCGCATAGGAGAGCAACCCGTAGATCCCGCCGATGTACAAGCCGTAGAGGAGGGTGGTGACGACGAGGAAGGCGCCCCCGATCGCCAGGACCCTTCTCCGCGACCCGGTGCGGAGGACGAGGGCGAGCAGGATGGAGAGGGCCCACAACGAGCATGGGTTGAAACCGTCGACCAGAGCGATGAGAAAGGTGGATACCACCAACGATGAGCTCCCCACGTCGACGGCGCCGATCAGCGGAAGCCGGATCACATCGGACGATTCGTCGGGGACCGGAGCGGGCGCCGAGTCCAGGGCGGTGGCAACGGCTGCCCTGATCTGGTCGCCGGTGCCGACGTCGAACCCTTCCCACACCTGATCACCGAGGATGGTGGTGGGAATGGACCGCGCCTCGAGACCACGCTCGGTCATGGTGGCGATGAACAGATCCAGGTTGGCGGGCTCGTATCGCACCTCGTAACCGGTGACCCGGAGTTCGGGATAGTCGTCCTGGAGGACGGCGAGGAACTCCCACTCCTCGGCGCAATAGGGGCAGCCGACACCCCAGAACATGATGAGCTCGACCTCGGCGTCTGCTTCGGCGGCCACTGCCGGTGGGGCCAGCCCGATGATGAGAACAAGCGCGAACAGAATCCTCTTCAGTGAGGTCACATCGAAAGTGTCGGTCGGCGCCGCCGGGTGCAACAGGTCCGCAAGTCACAACCTGATGGGACCCCGACGAATGGCCGGAGTCAGCCGGAGTAGGTGTTGGCCCAGTAGACGGCGCAGCGCTGATCGGCGGAGCACACCTGCACGATCAATGGCTGGGACGGCTCGGGGACCTGGACCGTCCAGGTGTTGACACCCTCCACCGGAGCCGGGTCGACCGCCACGTCCTCGTTCCCGACACGGAGCTCAACAGTTGAGCCGGCCTCCAACGTGACCTCTACGTGCAGCCGCCTCTCTGGGTCGGGAGTAACCGACGGGGGCGGGTCGATCGTGTCGGCGTGGAAGTCGTCACAGGTCCAGGAGATGTGGGGAACCTCCACCGGCTCGGCCCCGGTGACCAGGATGTGGTCGGGGGGGTAGACACCGAGTGCCTCTTCGCAGGGGGTGCTGCAGGCGGGGAAGAGGAAGACGCCAAACAGGCCGATGCCGATCAGAACCCGGCGAGGGGATGCCACGCTGGGTCAGGCGATCCGGATGAGACCGCGGGGCACGTCGTGTAGCGACCGGTGCCCGTCGCCGGTGACCACCACCAGATGTCCGGTCTGCACCCCGGCCCGCTCGTCAGTCGTGATCACGTTGGGCTGGATTACCAGGGCCATGCCCTCCTCGAGAATCAGATCGGGGATGGGGAGGTTGGGCCGGCTGCTGCTCCCGAGGACCGGAGGCAAATAGCCGCCCCCGTAACCGTGAACCAGGTCGTCGTAGATGGTGAAACCCATCTCCTCGATCACGGCGGACGCCGCGACCAGGTCGGCGGCGCGGGCTCCAGGACGCACGACGGCCGCGATGGCGTCGAAGGCGGCGTCGGCGGCCAGGTGGAGGTCTGCAAACAACTGCGGCGGGTCGGCGGCGATGGTGAAGCTTCGGAGCACCTGCGCCGCGTAACCCCAGAATGCGGCGCTGATCTCGCAGAAGAGAATGTCCCCTGCCTGCAACCGGCGGGTCGATTGGAACTGCGACGGGACGCACTTGTCGGGCTGGTTCATCGAGGTGGCGGCGAAATAGTGAATGTGGTTGGTCCCACCATCGGGGAGGTATGCGGCCTCGACTATCGCCGCCACCTGCCGCTCGTCCATGCCCACGTCGACCTGGTCGGCGAGAGCGTTCACAGCCGAGTCCGAAAGCCGCGCGGCCACCTCCAGTCTCTCGATCTCTTCGGATGACTTGACCAGTCGCAGTCGCTGGTAGCCACCGTTGAGGTCCACCAACTCTCCCACCGAGCCCGCCAGCTTCTGGTGATCACCAAATCGAAGCGGCCCCACCACACCGACTCGCTGGCCCGGCGTGTGGCGGGCTTTGAGCTTCTCGTCGAGACGGACAATTGTGGACGGCCCGCCCCATTCGACCTCGCAGTCCGAGGCGATCGCTCGCGCATTGGGGAGGTGGTTGTAGTGCTGCACCATGAGGAAGGGCTCCACCCCGGGCGTAACCAGAAGGGCCGCCTCGGTGGTAACCGGCCACTCCGTGAGCCAGGGTATGGCCGAGCCGACCTTCTCAGCTCCGTAGGCTACGAGGTGCGATACCCCGGCGGCCTCCATCACTTCGAACATCGACCGGCGGCGTTTGGCCAGCTCTTCGTGGCTGAACCGGGGGTAGAGGCCATCGTCCATCCGGCGACCCTAGACGTTTGGTCTTCGCTGTCTGAGACCTCCTCAACCATTCGGTTGACAAGGAGCCCGCCCTGGCTCTATGGTGTATTCAACCGGTTGGTTGAGGAATGGAGGACGGTTTGTCGGCTGATCCGCTGTCCAGGGTGTTCTCGGCTCTTGCCGATCCCACCCGACGCAACATGGTCGCCAGATTGGCCCTCGGCGACGCCACGGTCACCGAGCTGGCCGAGCCCTACGACGTCACCATTCAGGCGGTCTCGAAACACCTCAAGGTGCTAGAGCACGCCGGTCTCGTCACTCGTACCCGCGATGCCCAACGTCGGCCGGTGCACCTGGAAGCGGAGGTGTTCGAGTTGATGACCAAGTGGATCGAGCGGTACCGCAGGCTCGCCGAGGAGCGCTTCCGGCGTCTGGACGACCTCCTCCTCGACATGCCCGATGGCACCGGACAGACCGCAACGACTGCGCAGACCGAGGAAGGAGCAGCGTCATGACCGCCCGCAACACACACGAGACCGAGATCACCATCGATCCCGACGTCCCCTTGGTTCGGATCATCAGGGAGTTCGACGCCCCGCCGGAGAAGGTGTTCCGTGCCCACGCCGATCCCGAGTTGTTCGCAGAATGGAATGGTCCGCGCCGGCATCGAATGGAGACCGACCATTTCGACTGCCGCACCGGCGGGTCGTATCGCTACCGTTTGGTGAGCGAGGACGTCGACGCCGGTTTCTACGGCTCCTTCCACGAGGTGCGTTCCTCGGAGCTGATCGTCCAGACCTTCGCCTACGCCGGAGAGCCCGACGGTGTGGCTCTGGAGCGCATCGTCTTCGAGGACCTGGGCAACGGCTGCACCCGTCTCACCGCCACGTCCCTGGTCGACTCGTTCCAGGACCGGGACGCTTTCGTCGCCACCGGGATGGAGGTCGGTGTGCGCGAAGGTTACGAACGACTCGACGATCTCCTCGCCCGGTGAAGGTGACCGAGAGGCAGTGAGTGCCGAGGACCACGTCTGCAGACGTGATCCTCGGCACGTGGCGCACCAGGGCTATGACTATCCGTCGGCCAGGTACTCGTCGATCAGTGCAGTCATCTCCGGCACGAGATCCGGGTTCATCGGCGACAACGTAAGCTGGATCTCCACCCCGTTTATCGACCCCGGTGTTCCCGGCCGCACCAGACGCCGATACTCGTCGGGGTGGGTCTCCTCCAACCAGGCGTTGAACCCGGAGAGATCCGAGATGTTCAATGGTTGCGGGCCGTCCCCAGGCGTGGGCTCGGTGGAGAGCAGCGAGATCCCGCCCGACTCGTCGAGGGCGATCCTCATCGTCTCCAACCCGCCCAACCGCAGAGCTTCGAGTGCAAAGTCGATCTCGCAACCGAAGATGCGCTCACCCTGGCTCTCACAGTCCCGAATCGAGATTCGCCGGTCGAGGACCGCCCCCCAGGCGAAGTCGGCCTCGAACCCGGCGGCGTCGGTCACCGGGATCGGCTGGCCCCCCTCCACCCCCTCGTGATAGGGGCGGTGCAAACCGGTCTCGAACCCAACCTCGCCGTCGGCGGCGAACAAGGACCGGAAATCGTCGAAGTCCTCGCCATTGATGGCAGCCACCACATCGGATACCAACGCTGCCTGTTGGGTGGATAGCCCTTGCAACGCCATGTCGTCCGCCACCGTGTCGGTCGAGCTACCGGTGAAGATGAGCACCGGGATCGCGATCAGGGCAGCGAGAGCGAACCCGGCCGCAAAGCCCATCCATGGCGACATGTGGCGAGCGCCCCGATGCGGCGCCTCGTCCATGTCTCGTCGTGTCGATATGTCCTGAACCATTTCGGTCCTTTCCATCACTTGGAGCAGGAAGGCCTCGACCTGATCCGGGCTCATCCGACGCCGGGCTGTGTTCCGCTGCGGGTTCGAGGCCCGCAGGCTCGACACCACGAAATCAGCCCGAGCAGGATCAATCCGCTTGGTCACAGCCGCCCTCCCCCGTCTTCGGCACGTCGGGTGGAATCTGATCTCGCCTCACCGGTCAGCGCGTCGAGCGCGACGCTCATCCGGGCGATGGCGCGGTGCAGCCGCATGTCGACTGCAGCAATGGATATGTCGAGCACGCGCGCGATCTCGGAGCGTGAAAGCTCCTCCCAAGCGTGGAGCCGCAACAGCTCCTGGTCTCCCGGTCTCAGCTTGCCCAAGGCGACCAGCACGTCGGCGTGCTCGGACCTGGTCATTGTCGTCTCTGCCGGCCCGGGACGGGGCGGGTAGATGATGCCCGACACGCGGTTGCCGAGACGGGCTCGCCGTCGGGCGGATCGCATCGAGTTGCGAACCACGTTCCGGGCGACACCATAGAGCCAGAGACGCGCCTCGTTCCCCGCGGGAACCTTCTCCAGCTTTCGCCAGGCCACTGAGAAGATCTCGGCCAGGGCGTCTTCGGCTTCGTCGCGACCCAGACGCCTGAGGCAATAAGCCTTGAGATCGTCGAGATGACTCTCGTAGAGAAGGCGAAACCGTTCGTCGTGCCCCAGCTGGGGACTCATGTCGGTCCTGTCGGTGGCGGCAGCATCCATTCCATCATGGGTATGTCCGGCTCGCCAGCGCGCCAACGCCTCTTCTCATGGTTAGGCGAGGCATCGACCGGACATGACACCGGCGAACCCCAAACGGGGTTTGGCACACAAGGTGGAGGTCGGCGAGGGTCGAGGTAAACGGCCCTCGCCGATTCCTTTGCGCTCTGAGAGGAGACCGCCTCTCGGTCCCAGCTTGGTCAGCGGGCCAGCCAGTCCGCCGCCACCCACCCCGTGCCATCCCAGATCAGAGGATTGATCTCTACCTCTCTCAGCCCCGACCCGATCAAGCCACGGCTCACGATGCTCACCACTTGGCTCAGTGCATCGATATCCGCCGGCGGGCCTCCCCTGAACCCGTCGAGCAAGCCGTGGCCTCGAAGTCGGGCGATCATGGCTTGCGCCTCGCTCTTGTCCACCGGGGCAGGGGCGAACACGACGTCGCCGAGCAGCTCGGTGAGGACACCGCCCATCCCCACCGAGACCAGGGGCCCGAAGACAGGGTCGACGAGGGCGCCGACAATCAGCTCGACACCGGGTCGGTATCGCTCTACCCGAGCTCCCCCTACCGCCAGCCCGGTCGCCCTCGCCGCCGCCACCACCTCCTCGAAGGCATCGGCCACCGACTCGGCGGATTCCAGCCCGAGTCTCACTCCTCCCAGCTCGGTCTTGTGGACGAGGTCGGGGGAGCTCACCTTGACCACCACCGGGTAGCCGAGTCGTCCCGCCACCTCGACCGCCTCACGGGCATCGGCGGCGAGCTCACCCTCGACCAGAGGCAGGCCCCAGTCCTCGAAAGCCATGTCGAGCGGGGCGACGTCCTGCGTCGGGGAGATAAGGGTCAGCCGGGCCAGACCGGCCAGGGCCCGAATCGCCGCCCTCGGTTCCTCGGTGACCGGGCGTGTGGCGGACCGCAGCCGGTGGAGACCGTGACCCGCCTGATCGCCGGCCATCCAGAGATGGAGCAGCGGCGTCGGCGAATCGAGACCGAGAAGCGCAGACACCCTTTCGTCAGTGTGGGCAGGAGGATGGGCGGTGGAAACCGCCAGCACCATGTCGTAGTCGCCGGAGCCGGCCAGGAGATCCACCACCTCGGCGAATCGGCCCGGACCGCCGATGATCCCGCCCATGTCGAGAGGGTTGTTGGCCACGCCGTGATCGAGGAGTGGATCGAGTTGCGCGGCGAGGTCGGGGCCGGGAGGAGGCAGGCTCACCCCGTGACGCTCGGCGAGATCGGCGAGATGGATGGCGATGCCACCGGAATGGGTGACGATGGCGGTGCGGTCGCCTGCCGGCGGTGCACTGAGCGCCACCATCTCCGCAATCTCGTAGGCCTCGCCGGGGGTCTCGGCAACGATCACACCGAGCGAGTCGAGCACGCCTTCGAGCACCCTCTCAGGAACAGCCATGGCCCCGGTGTGGGTGGTCATCATGGTCTTCCCGTGAGCCCCCGTGCCGATCCGGCACACCACCACCGGCTTGCCGCGGTCCAACGACGACCTCACCGATTCGATGAAGACCGGCCCGTCCCGCACCGTCTCGACCAGTGCCAGGACCACCCCCACCTCGTCGAGGTAGGACACCGCGGCGACCGCCTCGCCGAGTTTGATGTCGATCTCGTTGCCCGTCGACACCGAGACCGCCAGCCCGCTCCCCCGGGCCGCGGCCAGATTGTGCAGATAGCTCCCCATGCCCCCGCTCTGAGTGACCACACCGACCGGCCCCGAGCGGATCTGGTCGGCAGGACGGTCGAGACAGGTGAGAAAGCTGGCGGCCAGGCTACGCGACGGGCGGATCACCCCACCACTGTTGGGACCGAGGATTCTCACGCCTGCCGCCTCGGCCTTATTGGTCAGATCCGCTTCCAGGGCGCGGCCATCACTCCCGGATTCAGCGAAGCCCCCGGCAAAGACCACCAGAGCGCCAACCCCGGCCGAGTCCATCGTCACATACCGGACGGCCGCAGCCGGGATGGCGCACACCACCAGGTCGGGAGGGCGCGGCAGGTCCGACACTCGCACAAACATCTCCACGCCGTCGACTGTGGGCGTCCCCGGGTTGACCCCGAAGACCTCCCCGTCGTACCCGAGAGCTCTCAGATGGCCGAGGACCCGGCCCCCGTGCTTGGCCGGGTCGGCGGAGAGACCGGCGATGGCGATCGTGGCCGGATCGAGGAGACGATCCAGACCGCTCATCTCAATTGAGGGATCACCTCGGAGGCGAACAGCTCGAGACTGTCCGCCTCGCCCATGTCGTAGAAGTAGAGGATCATCTCGGCGCATCCCTCGTCGATGAAATACCCCATCTCCTCCACCGCCTGGGGCACGGTGGCGGCGAAGTGCTCATCGGCGAATTCCTCGGGCGTGCAGGATCGACGGGCGGCGGCGATGTCCAGCTTGCGACGCAAGTCGGCGTCGTCCCGCCCGATCACCGACATACGGTGGATGGTGCGGCCTATCTCCTCGTAGGGCCTCCCGACCGCCTCGCAATGGCCGGCCAGCACCCGCGACTTGTGCCGGAACTCCTCGATGTTGTCGCCGAAGTTGGCGAAACCTCCGTACTGAGCCACGATTCGGAGCGTCCTCTTCTCCCCACCACCTGCGATCCAGAGCGGCGGGTGGGGCTTCTGGATCGGCCGGGGCCGGTTGATTGCGTCGTGGACGGTGTAGTGCTCGCCCTGGAAGCCCGCCTCGTCCTGGGTCCACATCGCCACCAGCACCTGGACCGCCTCTTCCAGCATGTCGAGACGCTCCCGGTCGTTTGGGAAACGATATCCGTAGGCCTCGAACTCACCCCTGGACCACCCGGCGCCGATCCCCACATCGAGTCGTCCGGCGGAGATGACGTCGATGTTCGCCGCCATCTTGGCCAGCAACGACGGGGGGCGGTAGAGGGCACAGGTGCACATCTGGCCGAGTCGTGCCCGGGTGGTCAGTGCGGCCAGGGCGGCCATCAGGGTCCACGCTTCGAAGGTGCTCTCCTGGGCTACCACGGGATGGGTGTGGAAGTGGTCGTAGACCCAGATCGAGTCGTACCCCGAATCTTCGATCAGGTTGGCGAAGGCCAGGATCCGATCCCACTGCTCGGCCACGGGGATCCCGTTCTGGTCGCCCTTCCACCCTTGAGGCACGAATGTCCCGAAACGCATGTTCCTACTCACTCGGCGGCCAGACCTTGACCACACCCTCGCCGGCGAGACGTCTCACCTCCGGCTCATCCAGGCCAAGTCTCGCCGTGAGCACCTCGACCGTGTGCTGTCCGAGCATCGGCGCCGACTCATTGGGCGGCTCCCAGTCGCTCCACTTGATCGGGCTCGGCGGGTATCGGATGTCGCCGAGAGTGGGGTGCTTGTAGGTCCCGATCATGCCCCGGGCCAGCACCTGTGGGTCGGTGAACACCTGCTCCAGGTCGTTGACCGGTGCGTTGGGGATGTCGTACTCGTCCAAGACGGCCAGCCACTCGGCGTTGCTCTTCGTCCGGAACTCGGCGGAGAGCGTCTCCACCACGAAGTCCCGGTTGGCCACCCGCCGCGAGTTGTCGGAGCTACGGGGGTCGTCTTTCAGGTCGGGTCTGCCCATGGCGTCACACAGGTTCTGCCAGAACTTCTCGTCCCGGGCCGCCACCACCACGTAGCCGTCTCTGGTCCCGAATGCCTGCCAGGGGACCATGTGGGCGTGGGCGGTGCCGAGACGGGTCAGCTTCCGCCCCGAGTTGAGATGGTCGAGGGCGTCGTAGGAGAGGAGAGAGACCAGGGTGTCGAGCATGGCCACGTCGGCGTGTTGGCCGTTGCCGTGCAACTCCCTGCCGACCAACGCTGCCAGGACCGAGATACAGGAGTAGATGCCGCCCGCGATGTCGGCGATGGGGATCCCGACCCGAGCCGGTTCGCCGTCGGCGGGCCCTGTGATGTCGACGTGGCCGCTGTAGGCCTGGACCACCAGGTCGAAGGCGGCCTTGTCCCGCGCCGGCCCGTATTCCCCGAACCCGGTCACCGAGGAGGTGATGATCTCCGGGTTTCGCCCCTTCAAGGACTCGTGATCGATGCCGAGCCGGGCCATGACCCCGGGACGGAAGTTGTCGATCACAACGTCGGCCTGGTCCACCAGATCGAAGAACATCTCCTTGCCCCGTGGATCCTTGAGGTCGAGGACCACGCTCTTCTTACCCCGGTTCATGAACAGATGGATGGCGCTCTCGTCGTGGAGGGGGGCGATGGTGGGATTGCGGGCCGTGTCCCCGGAGTGGGGTTCGATCTTGATCACCTCGGCGCCGAGATCGGCCAGGATCACGCCGCCGAAGTTGCCCGCGATCACCTGGCCCAACTCGAGCACGGTGACCCCGGTCAGCATCCCCGGCATCAACGCACCCAGGTCATCGACACCACCGCACCGGTGCGGGCGGACTCGTCGACGGCACGGGAGATCACCAGCACGTCCATGCCTTCGGCACCCGTGGCCAGGATGGGATCGGGCCGCCCGGTGCCGACACTGTTGATGAAGGCGTGGGTCTCCTCCTGCATCGCCCCGAAGTGCTCGCCGAGGGCCCAGTCCCCGGGCATGTAGGAGCCGAGCATCGCCACGTTCATGGACGTGTCGGGGGTGTAGGGAGAAGGGACCGGCTTGTGCGAGGCCATGAGCACGTCGCGATGGTCGTCCTTCACCGAGATGACCCCGTCCCGCCCGAACAGCTCGAAATCCATGCTGGCTACGTAGGCCGGCCAGAACTCGGGCAGTTCCCAGCTCACCCCGAGGTTGGCCACCATCCCGTCGTCGTAGGTGAGGACACACCACGTGGAGTCGAGCGCCCCGAACTCGTCGTGGATCCGCCCCCTGTTGGAGCCGGCGGCGTAGGCGGTGGCCGGAAGGGCGCCACCCAGGTACCAGGTGAGCAGATCGAAGAGGTAGGTCATCGTGTTGACCGAAGGTGTGGTGGTCCCTGCCCGGGAGATGACCGAGCGGGCCACGGCCTGGGTGAGGTAGATGGTGGCTTTGGCCGAGGTGACATCACCCACGTATCCCCCGAGCACATGTTCCTTGATGGCCAGGTAGCGACGACGGAAACGCTGGGTGAAGCCGGTGTAGATGGACACCCCGTACTCCTCGGCAGCCGCCAGGAGCTTGTGACCCTCGTCGGCCAGAATGGTGAACGGCTTCTCCACCAGCACCGTCTTCCCTGCCTGCACCGCGGCCATGGCCGGTTCGAAGTGGGAGTCCTCGGTGGAGGCGATGATCACCGCATCGACGTCGTCACGGGTCACGATCTCGACGGCGTCGGTGGACCACACGTCGGCCTCACACGAGGCGGCGAGACGGGTGGCCTTGTCCTCGACGATGTCGCAGACCGCGAGGAAGTCCACCGACGGGTGCCGGTGGGCGATCTCGGCTCGGAGACTCCCTATGGAGCCACTGCCCACCACGGCCACGCCCACCCCATCGGCGATGTAACGACTTCTGCTCACCCTGTCTCCTCGCCGGCGCGGCCCGCGGCCTCGGCGCGGGCGATGATCGTCCTTGCCACCCGGGCCACCGCGTAGTCCACCATCTTCCCGTCCACTGCTATCGAGGCCTTGCCCGCCGCCTCCGCCTCTTCGAAGGCGGCCAGCACCTTCCTCTGATACTCGACCGCCTCGGGGGAGGGCGTGAACACGTAATTGATCACCTCGACCTGAGCCGGGTGGATCGCCACCTTCCCCACATAGCCCAGGGTCCGGGCCAACTCGCACTCGACCCTCAGGCCTTCTTGGTTGCGGAAGTCCATGAACACCGCCTCCATGGGATAAGGCACCCCGGCGGCGCGTGCGCCGAGCAGCACCTGGGAACGGGCTTGCATCAGACCGGTGCCCTCCGGGGTCCATTCCACCCCGAGATCCGCCACCAAGTCTCCCTGCTCTCCTCCGCCGAACATCACACACTCCACCCGGTCACTGGCCGTGGCCATCTCGTAGGTGAGCCGCACCCCCAAAGCCGACTCGACGAGGGGAATGACCGTGATCGAGCCAACTTCCCTCCCCGTGGTCATCTCCAGGGCGGTGAGGGCCCCATCCACCTGGCTGATCACCCTCGGATCCTCGGCCTTGGGGATGATCACCCCGACCGAGGGAGCACGTCCCGCGGCGACAACGTCATCCCAGAGCAGCCCGGTCTCGATCGCGTTGGTGCGGACGTAGTAGGGCACCGGGGATTCGGGGAGCTGCTGCAGGTTGTCCCGGGCCTCCGGCTTGCTGTCGATCGATACCGAGTCCTCCAGGTCGACGATGACGGCGTCGGTGCCCGAGTTGACCGCCTTGGCCAGCATGTCGAGACGGTCGCCCGGGGTGAACAGCATGGAGCGAACCGGTTTCATCACTTGATCGCCATCGGGTTGAGCGGAGAGCCGACCGCCCGGGTGAAGGGAAGCGGCGGGCCGCAGAACATGAACTCGTACACCCCGTCGGCAGCACAGTCCTCTCCGAGCGGATCGAGGTCGAAGATCTCCCCCAGCCAGAGACCCAGGTGGACGATGAAGACGATGTGGAGTGGCTGGGCCACGTCGGGTGTCTCGTTGGGTCGGACCTCGAGGCCCCAGGTGTCGGCGGCCAGGGCGGCGATGTCCCGGCCGGCCACCCATTCCACGCTGTCGAGCCCGAGCCCGGGGGCCTCCCCACCGGCGTAGTCCCCCCAGCCGCCGGCGGCCCGTGCCGACGCCATTGCCCCGGTGCGGACGAAGACGAAGTCGCCCGTCCCGACTTCGACACCGGCGTGTGCCTCGGCCCTGGCCAATTCTTCGGTCCCTATGGCATGACCTGGCTCGAGCCATTCGACACCGAGTGCCCGGGGCAGGTCGAGTAGGACTCCCCGGCCCACCATCGATCCGGCGGCGTTGGCCACATCGCCCTTGAGTGCGCCCTTGCTCGACACCATCTCGGCGCCGTAGCCGTTGTAGATCTTGTCTTCGAAGACGACGTGACCGAAGGCGTCCCACTGAGTGCCGGATTGGAGGGGCATGATGATGATGTCGTCGGTTCCGCGGAAGTGTTTGTCGACCCCGCCGTAGAAGTCCCGGATCGAGGTGCCGGCGATGGCGTCGGCCCCATCCCGGATCATGAGGTGGATCGGGTTGAACCGACCCAGACTCCCCGTCTGCGGGCCGTCTTCGTCATAGGGAAGGGCCATGGAGATGGTCTTGCCCTGTCGGACCAGAGCTGCCGCCGCCACCACCATCTCCGGGGTGACCAGGTTGAGGGTGCCCCTCTCGTCGTCCGGGCCCCATCGACCCCAATTGCTGTGTCGCTGGCTCAGTTCACGGACGGTCTCGATGCTGGCGCTCACAGTCCCTCACTCGGCTGCTGGCAGTTGTGCAGGATGCACGATATATGATCCGGCAGGTCTCGATGCAAAGGAGCCACTTCCCCACGATGGACTACGAATTCACCCCGGAGCAGGAACTGTTCCGCGCCACGGTCCGGGAGTTTTGCGAGAAAGAGATCAACCGCGAGTACGTGAGGGAGTGCGACCGGGAGCGGAAACCGCCACGGGATCTCTACGACAAGCTGGGGGAACAGGGCTGGCTCGGGATCAACATCCCCGAGGAGCACGGGGGCGCCGGCGCCGGGGCGGTCGAAGTGGCCATCCTGCTCGAGGAGCTGGGCCGTGCCTTCCTCGATCTCTCTTTCTGGGTGTTCCGCGCGGTCACTTGGGGCGGGCTCGCCATTGGCCGGGACGGGACCCCGGAGCAGAAGGCAGACCTCCTCCCCCGGGTCGCCTCCGGTGAGCTCACCGTCTGCTTCTCCCTGACCGAGCCCGACGCCGGCTCCGATGCGGCCGCGATCAGCCTGTCCGCAGTCGAGGACGGAGACGACTACGTGCTCAACGGGCAAAAGGTGTTCACCTCCGGGTTCAAGGCCAGTGATCTCGATGTGGTGGCTGCGCGCACCTCATCCGAGGGGAAGAAGCACCACGGGATCACCAACTTCATCGTCGACACCCACAGCCCGGGTCTGGAGTGGCAGCCGATCGAGACCTTGGGCCACTGGCCGCTGGGGACCGCCATGCTCTACTTCACCGACGTGCGAGTCCCCAAGTCGAGGATGTTGGGCACCATCCACGAGGGGTGGGCCGATCTCGGGGTCTATCTCCGGTACGAGCGGCTCTGTCTCTCCGCGGCCCGCACCGGGGCGGCCGCGGCGGCTCTTGCCGACTCGGTGGCATACGCCAAGGAGCGGGAGCAGTTCGGGCGGCCGATCTCGGAGTTCCAGGCGGTGTCGCATCGTCTCGCCGACATGCAGACCATGGTCGAGATCTCCCAGATGCTGG
>Ga0299913_10000034_pt1 | contig 57811 bp, 53 predicted proteins | sample RVTome_9_FD_201360 | JGI IMG/M metagenome (GOLD analysis project Ga0299913, IMG submission 201360) | Soil microbial communities from uranium-contaminated site in the Upper Colorado River Basin, Wyoming, United States - RVT155D38 (version 2) ... | reverse complement strand
GAGGTGAGCGCCGAGATGACGAGCGAGAGCGTCGAGAGCCGAGCCGCGATCCGGGAGAGCCCGGGCCACGCCACCGGCAGCCGGGGCCGCACGATCGAGATCCGGGTCCGCCGCTACCTGCCCGAGGAGTCGGCCGAGCCGTCGTGGCAGAGCTTCACGGTGCCGGTCTACGACGAGTGGATGGTGCTCGACGCCCTCAACCACGTCAAGGACGAGCTCGACGGCTCGCTCTCCTACCGCTGGGCCTGCCGGATGGGGGTGTGCGGGAGCTGCGGGATGATGGCCGACGGCGAGCCGGTGCTGACCTGCGCCACCCGGCTGGTCGACCTCCTGCCGGGGCCGGTCGACATCGAGCCGCTGGCCTCGTTCCCGGTGATCCGCGACCTGGTGGTCGACACCGGCGCCTTCGTCGACAAGCTCGAGTCGGCGAAGCCGTGGCTGATCCGCCGCGAGGAGAAGCCGCTCGAGGACGGCGAGTACCTGCAGACGCCCGAGGAGCTGGCGGCCTACAAGCAGTACGCGATGTGCATCAACTGCATGCTCTGCTACGCGGCCTGCCCGATCAGCGAGCTCGAGCCGCACTTCACCGGCCCGGCGGCGCTCGCCCTCGCCCAGCGCTACAACCTCGACTCGCGCGACCAGGGGGCCGAGGAACGGCTCGACGCCCTGTCCCAGGACCACGGGATCTGGAGCTGCACCTTCGTCGGCGAGTGCTCGGTCGTCTGCCCGAAGGGGGTCGACCCGGCCGGGGCGATCCAGCGTTACAAGCTCCAGGCGGCGACCGCCTGGCTGCGCGACAAGGCGATGTCGCTCCTGCGGCCGAGGGGCGCTCAGGGGGAGGCGCAGTGAGGGCGTCCTACGAGCTCTACCGCCCGCGCTGGTACCGGCGGCGGATGCCGATCTTCTGGTGGCTCCGGAAGGGCGCCTACGTCTGGTTCATCACCCGCGAGCTGACCAGCCTCGCGGTCGGCTACACGGCGGCGATGGTGCTCGCCTCGGCCTGGGCGCTCGGCCGCGGCGAGGCGACCTGGGCGCGCTGGCTCGACACCCTCGCCTCGCCGCTCCTCGTCGCCTTCCACGCCCTGGTCCTCGCCGTCCTCCTCTTCCACACCCTGACCTGGCTCCACCTGGCGCCCAAGGCGATGGTGGTGCGGATGGGCGCCCGCCGCGTGCCGGACGGCGCGATCCTGGTCGGCCACTACCTCGGCTGGGCGGCGGCCAGCGGACTCGTCGCCTGGGCGCTCCTCGGAGGCTGACGCGCATGGCGACCCCGACGACGCCGGTCAAACGGTCCAACGAGCCCTTCTTCTGGCTCCTCTTCTCGAGCGGCGGCACGCTCGCGGCGCTCCTCTTCCCGGCCCTGGCCGCGATCCTCCTCGTCGCCGCCCCGCTCGGCTGGGTGACCCTGCCGCCGCACGGCGAGCTCCTCGCCCGCGTCGCGAACCCCCTCGTGCGGATCGCCCTCTGGGTCCTCGTCACCCTGCCGCTCTTCCACTGGGCCCACCGCTTCCGCTTCAGCCTCTACGACGGCCTCCAGCTCCAGCACCTCTGGGGCCTGATCGCCACCGTCTGCTACGGCGGGGCGGCCGTCCTGTCGCTCGCCGCGGCCTGGGTGCTGGCGACGGTGGGGTGACGATCAGCCTGATGCTCGACCCCGCCGGATCTGCTGACCCTCGAGCTCGTTCCCGGCGCGTTTCGGGGAGCCGAGCCTAGCCCCCGAAGTACCGCGTGAACTGCAGGCCGAACTCGCTCGCGTCGTTGGAGAGCATGACCAGGATGTAGTCGCCGGTGTTGAGCCGGGCGTTGTCGTAGCGCTCGTCGGTGACGTTGGTGCCGTAGGCCGAGAGCGACCAGCGGCCGGTCGGGGCGTAGTAGGTGACGTCCGCGTTGACGATCTCGCGGCTCTCGATCCGGGTGAAGCGGAGCGGGTCGGGCGTCGGCTCGCCGAACATGTCGTCGCGGAACGACCAGTCGGCGCGGTAGGACATCGTGCCGCCGTTCGGCGTGGGGACGGTGTACTCCGGGCTGAGCGAGGCGGTCCACTCGGGGGTGAGCGGGGCGACGGCGACCGGGTCGTCGACGTCGACGTCGATGTAGCCGAGGGTCGAGTAGAGGCGGAAGCCGCTCGTCACCTGCCACGAGCTCTCCCATTCGAGCCCGGTCGAGGTCTGGTCGACGATGATGTTGCGGGTGTCGAAGCCCGCTCCGGTCGTGGTCGAGACCTGGTAGGGGAGGTCGGTGTAGTCGGTGTAGAAGGCGGTCAGCGCCATCTGGAGGTGGGCGAGCGGCTGGCCCTTGACGCCGACCTCGTAGTTGAGGGCCTTGATGTTGTCGTTGGCGACGAAGCAGTTGTTCGGCCGCACGTTGCCCGGCTGGGTGAAGTCGAGGTCGCCGAACAGGCAGAAGGCGCGGGCGGGGAACTGGCCGGACTGGTAGCCGTTCTGGATCGCCGCGTAACCGATCAGCCCGTTGGCGAAGTCGTAGGATCCGGAGAGGTCCCACGAGAGCTCGGACCAGTCGCGCTGCCCCGTGGTCTCGATCAGGCTGCTGTTGATGTTGACGTAGGCGTCCTTGTCGTCCTCGGTGAGGCGAAGACCGGCGGCGAGGCGCAACCGGTCGCCGAAGCGGCGGCCGACGTTGCCGTACACCGCGTAGCTGTCGACCTCCTGGGCGATGACGTAGGTGCCCGGGTCGCCGAGGAAGGTGTAGGGGATCTGTGCGTTCTCGCCGTCTTCGGTGAACCAGTAGAGGCCGCCGACGAAGTCGAGGTCGCCGTACACCCCGTTGAGCTGGAGCTCGGCCGAGGTCTGGTCGGCGAAGCCGTCCTCGGGGAAGGTGAGGAAGTTCTCGCGGAAGCTGTCGTCGTCGAGACCGGCCGAGTACTCGGAGTGCCGGTCGGAGACGAGGAGCTTGGCGGTCAGCGCGGTCGAGATCTCGTAGGCCGCGGTCACCGAGACGCCGTAGGCCTGGTTAGTCACCGCGAGCTGCTCCGCCTGGCCCGTGTTGTTGTCGTAGGGGTCGGCCGCGGTGTCGGAGTTGCGGAAGCCGGCGTTGAAGAGCGCCCCGGTCGGCACCTGGTCGATCAGCGTCGTGTAGGGGCGGAGGCCGTGGTCGCCGTCGTTGCCGTCGGCGGCGACGAGCAGCTCGAAGCGGTCGGTCGGGACCCAGCGCACCGCGACCCGGGCCGAGACGCCCTGGAGCTCGCCGACCTCCTTGCGCGGGTTGTCGATCAGGCGGAACTCGCCGAGCCCGTCGCGGCGCTGGAAGGCGGCGGTGGCGCTCATCGCGACGGTGGGGGAGAGCGTCGAGTTCGTGTAGAGCTCGGCGTCGGCCCGGCCGCGCGTGCCGAGGCGGAGCATCACCCGCCCGCCCTCCTCGGCCCCGGGCTTGCGCGTGATGATGTTGATCGCCCCGCCGATCGAGTTGCGGCCGTAGAGGGTGCCCTGGGGGCCGCGGAGGACCTCGATCCGCTCGATGTTCGCCAGGCTCCAGTTCTGCCCCACCTGGCGGCCGAGGTAGACGCCGTCGACGTAGACGCCGACGCCCGGGTCGGTGGCGATCAGGTGGTCCTGCAGCCCGATGCCGCGGATGAACGGGTTCGCCGACTCGGTGTGGCCGGCGGAGAAGCCGGTCACGTTGAGGTTGGGCACGAACTTGCCAACGTCGACGAGGTCGGTGATGTGCTGCTTCTCGATCGTCTCGGGCCCGAAGGCGCTGATCGCCAGCGGCACGTTGAAGATGTTCTCCTCGCGCCTGGTCGCGGTGACGAGGATGGTGTCGAAGATGGTGTCCTCGCCGAGCGGCTGCTCGGCGTTTTCGGCCTCCTCGGCCTCCTCGTCCTCGGCGGCTGCGGGCTGGACGGCGCCCTCCTCGGCTGCCTCGGGTTCGGCCTCCGGATCGTTGTCCTGCGCCAGCGCCGCGGGATCGGCCAGACAGGTAGGCACCACGACAACCGTGACGGCGACCGCGACCGCGACTAGAGACCTCAGTCTGCTCATACTCATCTCGACTCCCTCCTTCCTGCATCGTTGGTCAGGCTCTGACAAATCCGCGTCGTTGCCTGACGAGTATCTGACGATTCGAGCCGGCTAGCACGCCGTTCACGCTCCTTCTGCCCGGAGCTGACGAAGACCCGGAGCACGCTCATCGCCTGCGTGGTCCTATTGCTCGAAACAGTACAGACGGAACTGGCTGTCGCAGCCGAGGTTGCTTGAACTGGTGCCCGTCCACGAGCCGCTGGTCGAGGTCGCCTGGCCGAACTTGCCGGACTCGAACCGGCAGTCGCCCGGCGTCCAGGTCGGGGCGCCGCAGCTCCAGGTCGAGATCCCCGGGACGTCGGGGTTGGGGCCGGGCGAGCACTGGCGGCCGTTGTCCCAGGCGCGGGCGTCGGTCGTCGTGTTCGTCCACACGCGGGTCTCGCCGGCGACGACCGAGCCCGTCTCGTCGCGGTCGATCGCGTGGTCGAGCGCGCCGTCGGTCAGGTCGGCCCAGTCGTCGGCGACCTGGGTGCCGTCGACCAGCCGGTAGGGGTCGGCCGATTGGGTGAAGCGGTCGCGCACGCCGTGAGGGAGCGGGCCGGCGCCGGTGTCGACCCGGCCGCTGATCCAGGCCTTGAAGGTCCCGGCGAGGTCCGCCGCCTCGGCGAGCTCCTGGCAGCGCGCGTCGGCCTCGAGGTGCCCGAGCACCCGCTGGCCGCCGCCGAAGTTGCCGTCGTAGCGCTGGCTCGAGACGAAGACGAGCTTACCCGTGTCGCCTCCTCCGTCCCCGCCGTTCCCGCGGCAGTTCCGCAGCAGCCAGAGGAGGATGAGGATCAGCAGGATCAGCAGGACGATCGCCCAGCAGCCCCGTCGCTTCATGCCGCCCTCCCTAGGTGAGCACTCCCTTCGCCGCCATCCGCTTCGCGTACCACCAGAGCGCGATGGCGACGACGAAGATGACGAGGGTCATCACCGCGCCCACCGTGCCCATGACGTCGGCGCCTTCCGAGAGCACGAAGGTGTAGATCGAGTTGATCACCAGGCCGGCGAGCGACAGCGCGAAGAGCCACACCGCCCACTTGCGGCGGAGCAGCAGGGCGATCGCGCCGAGGAAGCCCGAGAAGACGGAGATCGCCCACACCGCGACCACCCAGGCGGGGAAGCCGTAGAAGTAGGCGAGCTGCACCTCGCTGTACTGGCTCATGTACGGCTCGTACCGGGTCTGGGTCGCCAGGTAGTCCCAGACTCCCATCGCGTTCCACAGCAGCGCCAGGACGCCGACGATCCACAGGTGGACCGGCGGGCGCGGGCGCGCCTCGACTCGGCTCGCGCCGGGTTCGGCCATCGCTGCCTCCTTTCGTCGTGACGGACGAGCCGATCCTAGCAGGAGGTCGCGGCGGGGGCCGGCGCCCGCGGGCCTCAGAGCGTCTCGGTCGGCGCGGAGCCCGCCGTCTCCTCGGCCATCTCGGCGCCGGCCGCGCCCTCCCGCTCGGCGATGAGGACGAAGCGGAGGAGGACCTCGTCGCGGATCAGGTCGTCGGCCGCGCCCTTGTAGTCGATCTCCCAGTCGAAGCGGTTGATCGAGAACTCGGCCTGAGTGTGGATCGTGTCGCCCTCGACCTCGATCGTGGCCGGGAAGCTCACCTGCCTGGTGACGCCGTGCATCCGGAGGTCGCCGGTGATCGTGTACGTCCCGTCGTCCCGGCGGGTGACCGAGGTCGACCGGAAGTGCGCCTCGGGGTACTGCTCGACGTCGAAGAAATCGGCGCTCTTGAGGTGCGTGGTCAGCCGGTCGGTGTCGCTGGTCAGGGTGGTCGTGTCGATCGTCACCTCGACCGACGAGCTCTCCGGCGTGCCGTCGGCGAGCGAGATCGTGCCCTCGACGTCGGGGAAGGTGCCGTCGTGGCTGCGGGTGACCTTGGACGCCGTCCATTCGATCTCGGAGGCCTCGGTCAGGGCATAGGTCGTGGCGGCGGCGTCGGCGCTCGGCGACCCGGCCGCCGCCGACGCCTCGCCGACCTCGGCGGCCGGCGCGTCGGCGGCGGGATCGGCGGCGCAGGCCGCGAGGCCCGCGCCGAGGGTGAGGGTCAGGATCGCGGTGAGGAGAGGGCGAGACGTCATGGGGTACCTCCTGGGTTCTGGGATTCGGTGCTCGGAGCGCCGCGGCGGGCGGCCGGAGGGCGGCCGCCGGCCGTGGCTGGGAGATTCAAGGGTAGCGAGAGCCGTGCCAGACCGGGCCGCCGCGAGCTTGTAGACTCTGCGGCATGTGCAGGAACATCAAGCGACTCCACAACCTCGAGCCCCCGGCGGGCGCGGACGAGGTCCGCGACGCCGCGCTGCAGTTCGTCCGCAAGATCAGCGCCCAGAAGCCCTCGCAGGCCAACGCCGAGGCGTTCGAGCGCGCGGTCGACGAGATCGCCGAGGCGAGCCGCCGGCTGCTCGACTCGCTCGTCGCCCACGCCCCGCCGCGCACCCGCGAGGACCTCGCCGCCCGCGCCCGCGAGCGCTTCCAGCGCCGCAGCGCCTGAGCCCTCCGAGCCCCGTGCCCCGCGACGCCTACGAGCGCTTCACCGCCAGCGAGATGTGGTGCCCGACCTGCCGCCGCGCCCAGCCGGTGCGCGAGAACCTGCTGCTCGTCCTGCCGACCGGCAACAAGTTCGACTTCACCTGCGCCGTCTGCGGCACCTCCCTGGGCGGCCGCACCGACGACGACGCGAGCGCCTTCACCCTGGGGCTCGCGGACCCGCAGCGCGGCCGCTCGCGCTGAGCCACGCTCGGGACGAGCGGACCGAGCGAGCCGAGCGGGTCAGGTGGATGCGGCCACGGTCGCCGGCTCGGGCTCGCCCTCGCCCTCGGGTACCGGCACGTCCCCGAAATGCGCGTAGAAGCCGCCGGCCTCGGCGGTCTGGCGGAGGGCGTCGGAGGGGCGGTAGCGGTCCGGGTGGCTGACCGCGGGGGAGGCGGCGAAGCGCTCGAGGGTCTCGAGGACCCAGCCGAGGCCCTGGCGGTCGGCCCAGTGGCAGGGGCCGCCGCGGAAGGGCGGGAAGCCGGTGCCGTAGATCATCGCCAGGTCGAGCTCGCCGGCGGAGCCGACGACGCCCTCGTCGAGGCAGCGGGCGGCCTCGTCGATCATGCGGAGGACCATGCGCTCCTGGAGGTAGCGGGGGTCGGGCTCGTCGATCGACGGCTCGAGGCCGAGCAGCGCGAGCGCCTCGGGGTCGACGCCCTTGCGCTTGCCCTTCTCGTAGCGGAACAGGCCCTTGCGGTTCTTCTTGCCGAGGCGGCCGTGCTCGGGGAGGGCGCCGAAGGCCTCGGGCAGCGGGAGGCGGTCGCCGTAGGCCTCGTGGAGGACGCGGCCCACCTCGACGGCGACGTCGATGCCGACCTCGTCGGTGAGCGCCAGCGGGCCCACCGGCATGCCCCAGCGCTCCATCGCCCGGTCGACGTCCTCCACCCGGTAACCCTCGGCGAGGAGCCAGAGGGCCTCGAGCGAGTAGAAGGTCAGCAGGCGGTTGACCAGGAAGCCGGGGGAGCTCTTGACGACGACCGGGGTCTTGCCGAGCCGGCGGGCGGTCTCGAAGACGGTCTCGATCGCCTCGGCGCCGCTGCGCTCGCCGACGACGACCTCGACGAGCGGCATCTTGTGGACCGGGTTGAAGAAGTGCATGCCGACGACGCGCTCGGGGCGGCCGACGGCGGAGGCGATCTCGTCGATCGGGAGCGACGAGGTGTTCGAGGCGAGGACGGCGCCGTCCGGAACCGCCCCGTCGAGCTCGGCGAAGACCTTCTGCTTGACCGGGAGCTTCTCGACGACCGCCTCGACCACCAGGTCGACCCGGCCGAGGCCCGAGTAGTCGAGGGTGGGGTGGATCAGCGCCAGCTTGCGCTTGGCCTCGGGCTCGGTCAGGCGCCGCTTCTCCCGCAGCTCGCCGAAGAGCTTCGCGGCGTGGGCGACGCCGGTGCCGAGCGGCTCGGCGGCGATGTCCTTCATCACCACCGGCAGGTCGGCCTCGTGGGCGACGAGCTGGGCGATGCCGCCGCCCATCGTGCCGGCGCCGACGACCGCGACCTCGCGCACCGGCCGCGCCGCGCTCCGCGCGGTGGCCCCCGGCGCGCCGCGCAGCTTCTTGCCCGCCTCGGTCAGGTGGAAGACGTGGATCAGGTTCTTCGACACGCCGCCGGCCGCGAGCTCGCCGAAGGCGCGCGCCTCGGCGGCGAAGCCGGCCTCGGGCCCGTCCTCGAGCCCCTTGCGCACGACGTCGATCGCGGCGAGCGGCGCCGGGTAGTTGCCGCCGGTCTTGGCCAGCACGCTCTTGCGCGCCTGGTCGAAGACGATCTTGCGGCCGAGCGGGTTCTTCTCGAGCAGGAGCTCCTTGACGTCGAAGCCGCCGCCGCCGTCCCAGAGCGAGCGGGTCTTCCGGCGGTGGGCGCGGGCGAAGTCGCGGACGTGGGCGAGGAAGCCGGCCGCCGGCAGGAGCGCGTCGGCGAACCCGGTGCGGAGCGCCTTCTTCGCCGAGAGGTTCCGCCCGGTCAAGATCAGGTCGAGGGCGTCGGGCAGGGCGAGGAGCCGCGGCAGTCGGGTCGTGCCGCCCCAGGCGGGGAGGATGCCGAGCCGTACCTCGGGCAGGCCGATCTTGACCTCCGGCGAGTCGGCGACCACCCGCCAGGTCGAGGCCAGCGAGAGCTCGGTGCCGCCGCCCAGGCACAGCCCGTCGATCGCGGCGACGGTGGGGAAGGGGAGCCGCTCCCAGGCGGCGAAGATCCGCTGCCCGGCGCGCGAGCCCTCGGCCGCCTCGGCCGGGTCGGTCAGCTCCTCGATGAGCGCCACGTCGGCGCCGGCGATGAAGCCGCGCGCCTTGCCGGACAGGAGCACCAGGCAGTCGACGTCGCGCCGGGCGGCGAGCTCGGGGACGAGCGCGTCGAGCTCCTCGAGGACCGCGCGGTCGAAGACGTTGAGCGTGCGGCCCGGGGCGTCGAAGACGAGGGTGGCCAGCCCGTCGTCGCCGACCTCGAGGGTGAACGCCTTCCCGCCGCCCTCGCTCACGCCGCGCCCTTCTTCTCGGCCTCGGCGTACATCCGGTCGATCCGGTCGTCGTACTTTTCGTGGATCACCCGGCGCTTGACCTTCTGGGTCGGGGTCAGCTCGCCGCCCTCGAGGGAGAACTCCTCGGGCAGGAGCTCCCAGGCGACGATCCGCTCGTAGCTCGCGAGGCCCTCGTTGACCGCGGCGACCTCAGCCGCGATCAGCTCGCGCACCCGGTGGTCCGCGATCAGCTCTTCGGCGCCCGCCACGGCGATCCCCTGCCCCTTCGTCCAGGTGGTGAGCGCCTCGAGGTCGGGGACGACCAGCGCGGCCAGGAACTTCCGCCGGTCGCCGATGACCACCGCCTGCGACACGTAGCGGCTCGACTTCAGCGCGTTCTCGATCGGCGCCGGCGCCACGTTCTTGCCGTAGGCGTTGACGATGATCTCCTTCTTGCGGTCGGTGATCCGCAGGTAGCCGTCGGCGTCGATCTCGCCGATGTCGCCGGTGTGGAACCAGCCGTCCTCGTCGATCACCTCGGCGGTCGCCTCGGGCTGGTTCCAGTAGCCCTTCATGACGTGCGGCCCGCGGGTGAGGATCTCGCCGTCCTCGGCGATCTCGACCTCGATCCCCGGGATCGGCCGCCCGACCGTGCCGAGCTTGGTGATCCCCGGCGCGTTGACCGAGATGACCGGCGAGGTCTCGGTGAGGCCGTAGCCCTCGTAGATCTCGATCCCGACGCTCCAGAAGAACTCGGCGAGGTCGGGCGCCAGCGGCGCGCCGCCGGAGACCGCGTACTCGAACCGCCCGCCCAGCCGCTCCTCGAGCTTGCGGAAGACGAGCGCGTTGGCGAGCGCGTACTTGAGGCCGAGGAGGCCGCTCGGGTGCTCCCCCTTGAGTGTCCACGGCAGCGACTCGCGCCCGACGCCGACCGCCCAGCGGAACAGCTTCTGGCGCACCGGCGGCGCGGCGGCGATCGTGTCCTGCACCCGGGCGTGGAACTTCTCGTACACCCGCGGCACCGAGACGAAGACGTGCGGCCGCACCTCTTGCATGTTCTGCGGCACGGTCTGCACCGACTCGGCGTAGGCGATCGAGACGCCCTTGTAGAAGTAGCAGTAGTCGATCATCCGCTCGAAGACGTGGGCGAGCGGCAGGAACGAGAGCGACGTCTGGTCGGCGCGGAAGTCGACCAGACCCATCGCGGTGCAGATGTTCGAGACGAAGTTGCGGTGGGTGAGCATCACGCCCTTCGGCTGGCCCGTGGTGCCCGAGGTGTAGACGAGGCTCGCCAGGTCGTCGGGCGCGGTGCGGCGGGCGTGCTCCTCGAACGCCGTGGGGTCGGCGTCGGCGCCGCCGGCGAGGAGAGCATCGAGCGTCGTCGCGCCGTCGTCGCCCCCCGGCTCGCCGTCGATCAGCACCAGCTTCTGGACGCCCGGGATGCGGTCGCGGTGCTCGCGCAGGCCGGCGAGCTGCTCGGCCGTCTGCACCACGACGACCTTCGCCCCCGAGTCCGCGACGATGTAGGCGACCTGCTCGGGCAGGAGCGTCGGGTAGATCGGCACCGACGCCGCGCCGCGGCACAGGGCCGCGAAATCGACGGTCGGCCAGTGCGGCCCGTTCTCGGCCATCAGCGCCACCCGGTCGCCGGGCTCGACCCCGAGGTTCTCGAGCGCGCGCGCCGTCCGCCGCACCCGGTCGACCATCTCGGCCGTGGCGATCGGCACGTACTCGCCGCCGACCTTGTGGAGCAGGCAGTCGGGCTTGTGGTAGCCGGCGGCGAGCAGGAACAGGTCGGACAGCGTCTCGATCGACATGCGGCGTCTCTCCTCCATCGTGCGGGACCCTCGTCAGGGGCGAGAGATCAGTCTATCGCACGGCGGTGGCGATGCCGCAGGGCGACGTACGACCCCCCGCCGGGGTGCCGCGGCCGGACGCGAGGAAGTCTTCGGGAAGCTGCGGAGAATGGTCGGGGCGAGAGGATTTGAACCTCCGGCCTCACGGTCCCGAACCGTGCGCTCTACCAGGCTGAGCTACGCCCCGGAGGACGGCGCGGGCGGTCGCCGCGCCGGAAGGGCGGAAGGATACCGCCGATGGTCGGGACGGTCAACCGAGCGGCGGGCGCGCTCGGGCGGGCGGCCGGGCCGGGCGTCGAGGGCGTGCGGTCCTGCCCCGCGCCGCCTCCGGCCGTCGCGCCGACGGCGTGGGAGGATGGCGGGGCCCGGCTCCGGCCCCGATCGGACGAGACCCCGTGCCCCGCCCCCGCGCCCCCGCCCGCCGCCCGCCTCGCCGGCTCGTCGGCTGGCGCCGGTGGGCCTTCCCCCTGCTGACCGCTGTCGCGGTGCCGGCGCTCCTCTTCGGCGCGGTCGAAGGCGTCCTGCGCCTCGCCGGGTACGGCGTGCCGAGCGGCTTCCTCGTCGCCCTGGACGACTCCGCGCTCGCCACCAACCCCCGCTTCGGCTGGCGGTTCTTCCCGCCGGCGATCGCGCGGGAGCCGGTCGCTGCACGGCTGGCCGCCGACAGGGGGCCCGGCACGGTGCGGCTGGTCGTCCTCGGCGGCTCGGCGGCGATGGGGACGCCCGAGCCGGCCTTCGGGTTCGGCCGCGTCCTCGAGGCGATGCTCGCCGAGAGCTACCCGGACCGGCGCTTCGAGGTCGTCGTCGGCGCCATGGCGGCGGTCGACTCCCAGGTGGTGCGGGTCATCGGCCGCGAGCTCGCCGGCCACCGGCCGGACGCCTTCCTCCTCTACCTCGGCAACAACGAGGTCGTCGGCCCGCACGGGCCCGGCACCACGGCCGGCGGCCCCCTGGCGTCGCTGCCGGCCGTGCGGGCGCGCGTCCGGCTCGGCGGCACCCGCCTCGGGCAGCTCGTCCGCGACGCGGCCCGCGGGCTCGGCGGCGGCGAGGAGCTCACCCGGTGGCGCGGCATGGAGGCGTTCCTCGACCGCCGGGTGCCGGCGGACGACCCACGGCTCGCCCGCGTCTACGCCCACTTCGAGGCCAACCTGGACGACCTGGTCGACGCCGCCCGCGGCGCCGGCGCCCGCACCTACCTGTCGACCGTCGCCACGAACCTGGTCGACGAGCCGCCGTTCGCCTCCGTCCATCGCGACGGCCTGACGGCGGAGGAGCGGGAGCGCTTCGCCCGGCTCCTCGCCGACGGGGAGGCCCGGCTCGCGGAGGGGCGGCCGGAGGCGGCGCGGGCGAGCCTCGCGAGGGCGGTGGCGCTCGACGGCGGGCACGCCGACGGCCGCTGGTTCCTCGGGCGGGCGCTGCTCGCCCTCGGCCGCCGCGACGAGGCCGCGGAGCACCTCGTCGCCGCGCGCGACCTCGACGTGTTGCGCTTCCGCGCCGACTCCGGCATCGAGCGGGCGATCCGCCGCGTGGCCCGGGAGCGCGCGGAGGACGGCGTCGTGCTCGTCGAGGGGGCGGCGCGGGTGGCCGGGGTCGCGCCGGGCGCGGGGCCGCTCGCCGGGCACGACGCGCTTTGGGAGCACGTCCACCTGACCCCCGCCGGCAACCACCGCCTGGCGAGCGCGTTTTTCGACGCCCTCGCCCCCTGGCTCGCCGCCGGCCGGCCGCCGCCCGAGCCGCCCGGGGCCGAGGAGGTCGCCGAGCGGCTGGCGCTCTCGTCCTGGGACCTCCACCGGATGGCACGCGAGATCCTGGGAATGATCCGCCGGCCCCCGTTCGTCGGCCAGCTCGGCCACGCGGAGCGGATCGCCGCCTTCCGCCGGGCGCACGCGCGGCTGGCTCTGGCGGCCTGGCGCGGCCGCGACGAGGCGGAGCGGCTGGACCGGGCCGTGCTCGCCGCCCGCCCGGACGACCTCCACGTGCGGCGGCAGCTCGCCCTCCTGCTCGAGGCCCGGGGGGAGCCGGCGGCGGCGGCGGCGGAGTGGCGCGAGCTGCTGCGCCGGGTGCCGGGGCGGGACGACTGGCGCACCCGGCTCGCCTTCGCGCTCGCCGACGCCGGGCGGACCGGCGAGGCCCGGGCGATCCTCGAAGAAGTGCTCGCGGCGCACGAGGACGCGGGCGCCCGGGTCAACCTCGCCCTCGTCCTCGAGCGCGACGGGGAGACCGAGGCGGCGGCCCGGCTCTACCGCGCCGCCCTCGCCGACGACCCCGCCCACCAGACCGCCCGGGTCGACCTCGCGGAGCTCCTGGCGCGGCGCGGCGAGCTGGCCGAGGCCGAGCGGCTCGTACGGGAGGGGCTGGCGCTCGACGACGCCTCGGCGCTCGGCTGGGCGGCCCTCGCCGGGCTCGAGGAGCGTAGCGGCGACCTCGCCGCCGCCGTCACCGCCTGGCGCCGCGCGGTCGAGCTCGACCCCGACGACGCCCGGGCCGCCAACAACCTCGGCTTCGCCCTCGAGCGGCTCGGGCGGCGCGACGACGCGGCGGAGCAGTACCGCCGCGCGGTGGCCGCCGACCCCACCTACGCCCTGCCCTACTTCAACCTCGCCGACCTGTGGCTCGAGGCGGGCCGGCCCGAGCAGGCCGCCCCCTTCTACCGCGCCGGCCTGGAGCTCGCACCCGACAACGAGCAGGCCCGCCGCAACCTTGCGCTGGCGCTGGGAACGGTGGCAGGCGGCGCGACTGAACGATGACGCAGACGGGAAGCTGAATGGATCGGCCTTGTTGAATGGTCTAGCATGGTCGCAGCACGGAGTTACCCGGCTTCCCCTCCACGGGAGGAGCGCCCGATGACGGCCATCGCGACGAGTCACATCGCAGTCGACCCGGCGATCCGGGGAGGGCGCCCGCACCTGACGAGCTCCCGGATCACCGTCGACGACGTCGTCCTGATGCACTTCCGCCTCGGCCAGTCTCTCGAGCAGATTGCAGGAAAGCACGACCTTCCGTTGGCCGCTCTCCACGCCGCCATGGCCTACTACTACGACCATCGAGAAGAAGTCGATCGGGTCATCGAGGCGGACGAGGCTTTCCAGGCAGCGTGCAGCGAGCGCAACGCCTCCCCGCTTCAGGAGAAGCTCGCCTACCTCGAGCGGCATGAGTGACCGGATCCGGTTACATCTGGACGAACCGGTCGACCCCGACATCGGCCTCTCCCGACGAGATGGCCGGCCGGGTCGAGTATCTCTAGGGCTTGGCGATGCCCGACTTCGAGCACCATCGGCGGGAGTACACGTGGGGGGGGCTGCGCGAGGAGGACATGGCGGCGGACCCGGTGGAGCAGTTCGCGCGCTGGTTCGCCCAGGCGCGGGAGTCGGGGGCGGCGGACCCGGACGCGATGTACCTGGCGACGGCGACGGCCGGGGGGCGGCCGTCGGTGCGGACGGTGCTCCTGCGCGGCTTCGGGGCCGACGGGTTCCGCTTCTTCACCAACTACGCGAGCCGCAAGGGGCGGGAGCTGGCCGAGAACCCGCGGGCCGAGGCGCTCTTCTACTGGTCGCCGCTCGACCGGCAGGTGCGGATCGAGGGGCCGGTCGAGCGGCTCGGGGAGGCCGAGTCGGACGCCTACTGGGCCGAGCGGCCGTTCGGCTCGCGGGTGGCGGCGGCCGTCTCGCCCCAGAGCGAGGTGCTGCCGAGTCGCGCGGCGCTCGAGGCGCGGTACGAGCGGCTCGCCGCGGAGCGCGAGGGCCGGGACCTGTCGCGGCCGGCGGGGTGGGGCGGCTACCGGATCGTCCCCGAGACGGTCGAGCTCTGGCAGGGCCGCCCGAACCGTCTGCACGACCGGCTGCGCTACCGGCGGTCGGGCGACGGCTGGGCCCTCGAGCGGCTGGCGCCGTAAGTCCTCTGCACGACGGCGAGACCGAGACGGATCTGCGCCAGGCGTGCGCGCGGTGATGCGGTGATGGCGCGGCCGTCAGCTTCGCCCCGCCGTCAGCGCCGCCCGTGCCGCCAGCACCCGGTCGCGCGCCTCCTCCGCGGTGTCCGCGAGCGCCGTCAGGTGGCCCATCTTTCTCCCTCGCCGAGCTTGTTTCTTACCGTACAGGTGGAGGGCGACGCCCGGCAGCCGTAGCGCCGCCTCCCAGTCCGGCTCGCCGCCCGCCCACAGATCCCCCAGCAGGTTCGCCATCGCCGCCGGCCGCACGAGGTCGGTGGCGCCGAGCGGCAGGCCGCAGACGGCGCGGAGCTGCTGCTCGAACTGGCTGGTCAGCGCGGCGTCGACGGTGAGGTGGCCGGAGTTGTGCGGGCGCGGGGCGAGCTCGTTGACCAGCAGGCGGCCGCCGGGGAGGACGAAGAGCTCGACGCAGAGGACGCCGACGACGTCGAGGGCCTCGAGGACGCCGCGCGCGATCCCGACCGCCTCGCGGGCGACCTCGGGGGGGAGCGGGGCGGGCGCGACGGAGACGTCGAGGACGTGGTCGACGTGGTCGTTGGCGATCGGCCCCCAGTGGGCGAAAGCGCCGTCGAGGCCGCGGGCGGCGACGACCGAGACCTCGCGCTCGAAGTCGACCCAGGCCTCGACGATCGCCTCGCCGGTCGCCATCTCGGCCCAGACCGCCCCGGCGGCGGCCGGGTCGTCGATCCGCACCTGGCCCTTGCCGTCGTAGCCCCAGCCGGCGGTCTTCGCCACCGCCGGCGTGCCGAGCTCGGCGAGCGCGGCGGCGAGCTCGGCGGCGCTCGCGGCGCGGCGGAAGGGGGCGACGGGAACGCCACGCTCGGCGAGGAAGGCCTTCTCGCGCAGGCGGTTCTGGGTGGTGTGGAGGACGCCGCCGGCCGGCCGCACCGGGACCTCGGCGGCGGCGACCTCGGCGGTCTCGGCGGGGACGTTTTCGAACTCGAAGGTGACGACGTCGACCTTGCGGGCGAAGGCGCGCACGGCGTCGAGGTGATGGTAGGGCGCCGAGTGCTCGTGGTCGGCGACCTGACCGGCCGGCGTGTCGGCACCGGGCGAGAAGACGTGCACCCGGTAGCCCATCGGGCGGGCCGCGATCGCCAGCATGCGGCCGAGCTGGCCGCTGCCGAGGACGCCGAGGGTGGCCCCGGGGAGGATCGGGTCCCGGGAGGCGGGGTCGCGGCGGCGTCGGCTCACAAGGGGCGGAAGCTCGTGGCGCGCGCCCCGGGCGACGGGGCGGGTCCAAAGAGCCGGCGGCGGCTCATCGCGAAGGCTCCTCGCCGCCGGCCGGCAGCGGCGTCTCGCGGACCTTCCGCTCCTGCTCGGCCCGGAAGCGGTGGAGCCTCTCGCGCAGCTCGGGCCGCGAGCCGGCGAGGATCGCCACCGCCAGCAGCGCCGCGTTCTTCGCCCCGGAGCGGCCGATCGCCAGCGTTCCCACCGGCACGCCGCCGGGCATCTGGACGATCGAGAGCAGCGAGTCGAGCCCGGACAGCGCCCGGCTCTCGACCGGCACCCCGAGCACCGGCAGCACCGTCTGCGCGGCGACCATCCCGGGCAGGTGCGCCGCCCCGCCGGCGCCGGCGATCACCACCTCGACCCCGCGCCCCTCGGCACCGGTGGCGAACTCGCGCATCCACTCCGGCGTGCGGTGGGCGGAGACGACGAGGCACTCGTGGGGGACTCCGAAGTCGGCGAGGGTCTCCGCCGCGTGGCGCATGGTCTCCCAGTCCGAGGTCGACCCCATGACCACGCTGACCAGCGGGCCGGCGCCCTCGCCTCCGCCGCCCGCCGTCCCGCTGCGTCCCGACGATCCCGTCACGCGACCTCCTCCTCGACGTGGTGCCCTTCGGTCTCGAGCGCCGCGACCAGCTCGTCGACGTGCTCGCGGCCGCGGGTCTCGAGCGTCAGGGCGATCGCCACCTCGCCGACCGAGATGTCGGCGAAGGCGCGGTGGTGGGCGCTCTCGAGCACGTTGGCGCCGAGCCGGGCGACGATCGCGGTGAGCCGGGCGAGCTGGCCCGGGCGGTCGCGCACGGTGACGACCAGCCGGGCGAGCCGGCCGTCCTCGACCAGGCCGCGGTCGATGATTCTCGAGAGGATGTTGACGTCGATGTTGCCGCCGCAGAGCAGGATCGCCGTCGCCCGGTCGGCGGGTAGCTCGACGCGGTCGAACAGCACCGCCGCGACCCCGGCCGCCCCCGCCCCCTCGACCAGGGTCTTCTCCTCCTCGAGCAGCAGCAGGATGGCGGCCGCGATCTCCTCGTCGTCGACCAGCACGACGTCGTCGACCCAGCGCTGGAGCAGCGGGAAGGTCACCTCGCCGACCCGCTTGATGGCGATCCCGTCGGCGATCGTCTCCGAGGTCTCGATCTTGACGATCTCCCCGGCGTCGAGGGAGGCGCGGGCCGAAGGCGCCGCCTTCGCCTCGACCCCGACGACCCGCACGTCCGGCCGCAGGCTCTTGACCGCGATCGCGGTGCCCGAGACGATCCCGCCGCCGCCGACCGGCACGACGACGAGCCCGAGCTCGGGCACCTGCTCGACGAGCTCGAGGCCGATCGTCCCCTGCCCCGCGACGACCGCCTCGTCGTCGAAGGCGTGGACGAAGACCTGCCCGCCCTCGGCCTGCCGCCGGCGCGCCTCCTCGACCGCGTCGTCGAACGTCGGCCCGTGGAGGACGACCTCCGCCCCGTGCCGCTTCGTGCTCGACACCTTGACCAGCGGCGTCCCCTCGGGCATGACCACGGTCGAGCGGATCCCCAGCCGGCTCGCGTGATAGGCGAGGGCCTGCGCGTGGTTGCCGGCGCTCGCGGTGATCACCCCGCGCCGCCGCTCCTCGTCGGTGAGCCCGAGGAGCTTGTTCAGCGCGCCCCGCTCCTTGAACGAGCCGGTGCGGTGGAGGTTCTCGAACTTGAGCCAGATCCGCCGGCCGCCGAGCCGGTCGAGCGCGTGCGCCAGCCGGCAGGGCGTCGAGCCGACCACGTCGCCGATCCGCTCCCGGGCGGCGCGGATGTCGTCGAGGGTGGGCACGGAGGCGGTGGGGGCGCCGGCGGGGCGCCGGGCGGTCCGTATGCTATCGAATGGAGGGCGGCGCCTGTCGGCCGCGCGGGTCGGCGCGGGCCGTCCCGTTCACGCCGCGGGCCGTCGAACCGCGAGGAGGTCACCGTGGGGGCACTGATCCAGGTCGGGCGCGGCCGCTGGCTGGCGTTCTCGGCGGCGGTGGCGGAGCTCGCCGCCGACCGGGTGGACGCGGTCCGCCCGTGCCTCGCGGAGGTCGCACGGCGGGTCGAGGCGGACGGGCTGTGGGCGGTCGGCTTCGTCGCCTACGAGGCGGCGCCCGCCTTCGATCGGGCGCTCGCGGCCCGCGAGCCGGACCCCGAGGCCGGCCTGCCGCTCGCCTGGTTCGCACTGTGCCCACGGCCCGAGGAGCTCGGCGGGCCGGACCTCTTGCGTGGGGAGACGGGCGCCTACGAGGTCGGCCCGTGGATCGCGTCCGTCGGGGACGACGCGTACCGGGCGGCGGTCGAGGCGGTCCGCCGGCGGATCGCCGCGGGCGACACCTACCAGGCGAACCTCACCTACCGGCTCGCGGCGTCCTTCGCCGGCGACCCGCGGGGGCTCTTTCTCGACCTCGCCGCCGCGCAGGGCTGGCCCGGCGCCCCCGGGGGAGGCTCGGCGGCGTACCTCGACGCCGGCCGCCACGCGGTCTGCTGCGCCTCGCCGGAGCTGTTCTTCGAGCGGACGGGCGAGCGGGTCGTCTGCCGGCCGATGAAGGGAACCGCCCCGCGCGGCCTGACCGGCGACGACGACCGCCGCCGCGCAGCGGCGCTGGCCGCCTCGCCCAAGGAGCGGGCCGAGAACCTGATGATCGTCGACATGGTGAGAAACGACCTCGGGCGGGTGGCGGAGGCGGGGAGCGTGGCGGCGCCGCGGCGGCTCGCCGTCGAGCGCTACCCGACGGTGCTCCAGATGACGTCCACGGTGACCGCCCGCTCGCGCGCGTCCTGGCCGGACCTCTTCGCGGCGCTCTTCCCCTGCGCCTCGATCACCGGCGCGCCGAAGTCCTCGACCACGCGCATCCTGGCCGGGCTCGAGACGACGCCGCGCGGGGTCTACACCGGCGCCGTCGGCTGGCTCGCGCCGGACGGGCGGTCGCGCTTCGCGGTGGCCATCCGCACCGCGGTGGTCGACCGCGAGCGCGGGCGGGCCGAGTACGGGGCCGGCGGCGGGATCGTCTGGGACTCCGACGCGGACCGGGAGCTCGCCGAGACCCTGGTCAAGGCCCGGGTGCTGCCGTCGGGCCGCGGCCCCCGTCCGGCCGAGGAGCCGCTCGAGCTGCTCGAGACTCTCGCCTGGACGCCGGACGGCGGCTTCGCGCTCCTGGCGGAGCACCTCGCGCGGCTCGCCGCCTCGGCGGAGTACTTCGGCTACCCGTTCGACGAGGCGGCGGTGCGGCAGACCCTCGCCACCGCCGTCGAGGCGTGGCTCGAGGCGGTCGATCACGGCGGCGGGCCGCTGCGCGTCCGCCTGCGCCTGTCGGCGGACGGGAGCCCCTGGCCCGAGGTCGAGCCGCTCGCCGACGGCCCCGAGCCGGTGCCGGTCGCTCTCGCGGCCGAGCCGCTCGACCCGGAGGACCGCTTCCTCTACCACAAGACCACCCGGCGCCGGGTCTACGAGCGGGCGCTGGCCGAGGCCCGCCGCCGGGTGCCCGAGGCCGCCGACGTGCTGCTCTGGAACCCGGCCGGGGAGCTGACCGAGAGCACGGTGGCGAGCCTCGTCGCCGGGGCGGACGGCGGGCGGGTCACGCCGCCGGTCGCGTGCGGGTTGCTGCCCGGCACCCTCCGCGGCCGCCTGGTCGCCCGCGGCGAGGTCCGGGAGCGGGCGATCGGCGTCGAGGAGCTGCTGGCCGCCGACCGCGCGGGCGAGCTCTGGCTGGTCAGCTCGGTCCGCGGCTGGCGGCGTGCGCGGGTCGTCGGCGGCGTGCCCGGGCGGCTCGCGGCTGCGGGCGCCGTGGCGGCCGGGGCGGGAACGACGCTTGCACCGTCCACCCGGTGAGAGCGCGGCCGGGCGGCCCCGTCAGTTCCCTTTCATCCTGGGTTGGGTCCGCCGCCGCCGCGCTCCGTTTCCAGAAACGTTCACGAGACGCTTCCGATAGCGAACGAAACGACGCCAGGAGGACATGTCATGGTGAAGAAGACGACCGCACTGATCGCAGGACTCGGCGCCACCCTCGGGGCCGGGCTGATGTACCTGCTCGACCCGTCGCACGGCCGCCGCCGCCGCGCGGTCACTCGCGACAAGGCGAAGCATTACGGGACGAAGGCGGGCGACGCGGTCCAGCGCTCCACGCGCGACGCCTGGAACCGCGCCCGCGGTGCCGCGATCGAGACCCGCAAGCGGATTCAGGGCGAGGAGGTCCCCGACGGGGTGCTCGTCGACCGGGTGCGCAGCGAGATGGGGCACGTGATCGACCACCCCGCGGCGGTGCTGGTCACCTCGAGCGGCGGCCACGTGACGCTGACCGGAGCCGTGCGGCCCGGCGAGGCCGAGCGCCTGCTCGAGCGGGTCTCCGAGGTGCCGGGCGTGCTCGGCGTCGACAACCGGCTCGACGTGTCGGACTCGCCGGGCCAGGAGGTCCACTAAGTACCAGGTCCGACGGCGCGGTATCCTCGCCGCGCCGTGACGCCCGAGCCGCCCTCGTTCGCCGGTCGCCTGTTCGCGACGCCGTGGCTCGACCTGCTCCGCGGTCAGGCCTCCTGTCTGGGCAGGGTGCGGGATCTCGCCTGGCTGCTCCTCGGCCTCGCCGCCGGCTGGTGGGTCTACGTGCCGGCGCACGAGCTCCTCCACGCCGCGGGGTGCGTGGCGGCCGGCGGCGAGGTGACGCGGCTCGAGATCTCCCCGGTCTACGGCGGCGGATGGCTGGCCGAGGTCTTCCCGTTCGTCGTCGCGGGCGGCGACTACGCCGGGCGCCTCTCCGGGTTCGAGACCCACGGCAGCGACTTCGTCTACCTGGCGACCGACCTCGCCCCGTTCGTCCTCACCCTGTTCCCCGGCGTCTGGCTGCTCCGGCTGACCGCCCGCAAGCGCCTGGCCTTCCCGTTCGGCGCCTCGCTCCCGTTCGCGCTAGCGCCCTTCCTCTCGGCGCCCGGCGACGCCTACGAGATCGGCTCGGTGATCGTCACCCGGCTCGGGCCGCTCGCGCGGCCGGCCGTGCGCGAGCTGCTGCGCGGCGACGACCTGGCGCGGGTCGCGCTCGGCGTCGAGTCCGCAGGCGGCGGGGCGCTGCTCTGGGCCGGCCTACTAGCGGCCGCCGCGATCGGCCTCTTCTGGGCCTTCCTCACCTACGGCGCCGGCGGCCTCCTCGCCGCGGCCTTCGGCCAGCGGCCGCTCCGCCCGACGGCCCCGGCGGGGGTGCGGCGCTGAGCGGCCCGCCGGGCGGCGAGGGGCTGGCCGCGATCGCCGACCGCTTGCGCGACGAGGTCGAGCCGCTGGCGTTCGGTCCGCCGGTGACCCACGTCTACGATCCGCTGGTCTACGCCGCCGCGCCCTACCGCCGCTACCTCGAGCGCTACGGCGCGCCGCCCAAGGAGGTCGTGCTCGTCGGCATGAACCCCGGTCCGTGGGGGATGGCCCAGATCGGCGTCCCCTTCGGCGAGATCTCGCTGGCGCGCGAGTGGCTGGGGATCGGGGGCGAGGTCGGCCGGCCCGAGCGCGAGCACCCGAAGCGGCCGATCGAGGGGTGGGGCTGCCGGCGGAGCGAGGTCTCGGGCCGCCGGCTCTGGGGCTGGGCGAAGGAGCGGTTCGGTACCCCGGAGCGCTTCTTCGAGCGCTTCTTCGTCCACAACTACTGCCCGCTCGTCTTCATGGAGGAGAGCGGCCGCAACCGCACGCCCGAGCGCCTGCCCGCCGCCGAGTGCGCCCCGCTCTACGCCGCCTGCGACCGTGCCCTCCGCGCCACCGTCGAACGGCTCGCCCCGAGCCGGGTCGTCGGCATCGGCCGCTTCGCCGAGGACCGCGCCCGCGCCGCCCTCGAGGGGATCGACGTCGAGATCGGCCGGGTCCTCCACCCGAGCCCGGCGAGCCCGGCCGCCAACCGCGGCTGGGCCGAGACGGTCGAGCGGCAGCTCGCGGAGATGGGGATCGAGCTCTGAGACGCCCCGCGACGGCCGGACGGGTTCGGGGTAAGCTGCCGGCGACCCGTGCGGCCAGCGGCGCGCATCCCCGTGCCGCCGCGCCGCCCGAGGGGCGTCACATCTCGTACCGACGACACACCGGGAACGTTCGATCCTCCGGGGCCCTGGCGCGCCGTGGCCTCGCCGTGCTCTCGGGGGTCGCCGCCCTCGTCGCCGCGTCGCCCGCCGGCGCCGCCACGCTCGCCTACGAACGGGGCTTCGTCGAGCTCGGGACGCGCGCGGTCTTCGTCGTCGGCCACCCGGGCACCGGCGGCGAGCCGTGGGTCACCGACGGCACGGCAGCGGGGACGTTCCTCCTCGCCGAGCTGCACGACGGCTGGCTGGGGTCGATCCTCACCCCGTTCGCCGAGAACGCCGGCCGGCTGTACCTCCTCGCCAGCCCGGACCTGCGTCAGCACCCGGGGGAGTACACCGACCTGTGGGTCACCGACGGGACGCGCGCCGGCACGCGGCGGCTCCCGCTGCCGACGTCCTCGATCGGGCAGTTCGTCGCGCTCGGAGCGGTCGGACCGGACGACCCCTTGCTCTTCGTCGGTCCGCGCCCGACCGGCGATCCGGTCGAGGACTTCGGTCTCGGACTGTGGTCGACCGACGGCACCCCCGAGGGGACCGCTCTCCTCCTCGCTCTCGACGGCGACGTCCCGACCGGCGCCGTGCGCCTCGGCGACCGGTTCGTCTTCGCCACGACCGAGCTCGGGCACCCGGCGGTCCTCTGGTCGACCGACGGGACCGCCGCCGGCACGGTGCGCCGCGACCTCGGCGTCGAGTGGGTCGGAGGGCTCGCGGAGCTCGATGGCGAGGTGCTCTTCTTCGCGGGGGCGGAGGGGCTCGAGCTCTGGGCGGCCGACGCGGCCGGCTCGGCACCGCGGCTGCTGGCGGGGCTCGGCGGGCCGGAGACCGCGCCCGAGGTCGGCGTCCACGGCCTCGCCGGCGGGGCGTTCCTGGCGGTCCGCGAGCCCACGTCGCCGCGCCACGAGATCGCGCTGAGCGACGGCACGGCCGCCGGGACCGCCGTGCTCGACGCGCCGGTGCGCTGGGTCTCGCCGGTGCGTGGCGAAGTCGGCGGGAGACTCTGGTTCGGCGCGACGGCCGACGGCGGTGCCGAGCAGCTCTGGATGAGCGACGGCACCCCCGGCGGGACCCGCCGGCTGGCCGACGTCGAGCCCTCCGGCGCGCACCTCGCCGCGCCCTTCCTGCCGCTCGGCGGCGGCGTCGCGTTCCTGGGGCGGACTCCGGACGGGAACGTCCTCCCATGGTTCAGCGACGGGACCCGGGCCGGAACCGTTCCGCTCGGCAGTCTCTGCGCGGCGCCGTGCGAGGCGTTCGCGCGATCGCTCCTCGTCTGGGAGGGGTCGGTCTACGCCACCGCCTTCGACGGGGCCGGTTTTTCGGTGTGGCGGTTCGACCGCGGCGCGCCTCCGGTCCGCCTGACCGACCGCACCGTCGAGCCGCGCGAGGAGCTCGGTGTGGCCGGCGGGCGGCTGGTCTTCACCGACGCCGGCGGGTTCCTCTGGTCGAGCGACGGCACGCCCGCCGGGACGCGGCCGGTCGTCGACTTGAATCTCGTGCCCCCGGACCTGCCGCCGTGCGTTCCCGACGCGCTGACCCTCTGCCTCGGCGGGGGCCGGTTCACGGTGCACGCCACGCTCTGGCGGCTCGGGGTGGAGAGCTTCGCCACCTACCCTCGGCGGTTCGACGGCTCCGACCGGGCCGGCTGGTTCTGGAGCTTCGCTCCGGACAACCCGGAGGTCGTCGTCAAGGTCCTCGACGGCACCCCGGTCAACGGCCGCTGGTGGGTCTTCGTGGGAACGCTGACCGGCTTCACGGTCGAGGTGACGGTCCGCGACGCCGTGAGCGGCTGGACCGCCGCCTACGTCAAGCCCGAGGGATCGACGGAGGGCATCCTCGACCTCGACGCCTTCCCCGGCGAGTACGACGCGCGCTTCTTCTGGTGAGAGAAGCGCACTGACCGCCCGTCAGGCGACCCGCTTCGGCTGCGACCGCCGCCGCTCCGGCTCGTCGGGCGCCAGGCGGGCCTCGTGCTCCTCGCCGTCGCTCCAGTAGCGCACGGCGAGCGGCACGCCGAGCGGTGCGTCGCGCACCGTCTCGAGGAAGTCGAGCGGGGTGGCGGCCGCGACGCCGTCGACCTCGAGCAGGAGGTCGCCGCGGCGGATCCCCTCGTCGGCGGCGCGCCCGACGGCGCGGATGACGACCAGGCCGGGCCGGTCGGGCAGCGCGAACTCCTCGCGCAGCGCAGCCGACGGTGCGACCACCGTCAGGCCGAGGGCGCGGACCACCTGGTCCGGCTCGTCGGGGGCTGCGAAGTCGACCTCCGGGGTCTCGTCGAGGATCTCCCGGGACACCCGGATCGTCGCTCCCGCGCGCAGGGCCAGCGCCAGCCCGTCGCTCGGCCGGGTGTCGACGAGCAGCGGCTCGCCGCCGTCGACCCGCAGCTTGAGCATCCCGTAGTAGGTGCCGTCGACGATGTCGTGGATCAGCAGCTCGTCGAGGCGCGCGTCGAGGCGCTGGAGGAGGTTCGCCATCAGGTCGTGGGTCATCGGCCGCGGGTAGGCGACCTCGTGCAGCGCCGAGGCGATCGCCTGGGCCTCGGCGAGCCCGACCCAGATCGGCACGAGCTGCCCAGTCTCGATCTCGCGCAGCAGCACCACCGGCGAGGCGGTCGCCGAGTCCCATCCGACGGTGGCGATCTCGGCGGTGCGCAGGTCGCCGTCGAGCTCGGGCTCGGCCGTGGCGGCGGGGGCGACCTCCCGGGCCGGCGGCCGTTGGACGGAGCAGGCGGAGCAGGCGGACGCGGCGGCCAGCAACGGCACCGCGACCGAGCGGGCGAGTGGGGAGAGCGACATCTCGGGGACCTCCTGGGCCGATCGTAGCACCGGGCGCCGCTCAGACCCGGTGGAGGAGCACCATGTGCCCGGCGAGCGTGCCGGCCCGCGCGACGAGCGGCACCGGCACGAGGGGGCCGCGGCGGAACCGCGGCGCGGCGAACCAGCGGTCGACCTCCGCCGCGTCGACCGCGACGAGCCCCGCCTCCTCGTCGTCGGCCCGGGCGCCGCGCAGGAGCAGGGCGCCGCCGGGCGCGAGCGTCCGCTCGATCTCGGCCGCGTAGCCCGCGCGGTCCTCGCGCTCGACGAGGTGGAAGCAGCCGCGGTCGAGCGCGAAGCCGGCCTCGCCGCCGGCGAGCGGCAGGTCGAGGGCGCTGCCGTGCCGCAGGTCGAGCTCGACCCCGGCCTCGGCGGCGCGCCGGCCGGCCACGGCGAGGGCGTCCCGGCTCGCGTCCACCCCGATCACCCGGAAGCCGCGCTCGGCGAGGAACACTGCCTCGTCGCCCGCCCCGCAGCCGACGTCGAGCACCGTCGCCTCGGGCGGTATCGTCCCGGCGGCCACCGCCGCCGCGAGCTCCGCCGGCGGGTAGGGCGGGTCCCAGTGCTCGGCGTGCGAGCCGTCCCGGTACGCGAGGTCCCAGAAGGTCGGCGGCCAGGGGCGGGGAGCTGGGGGCGGGGTCACGGAAGGAGAGAGAGAGTCGAGCGGCGGGAGCTCGTGCGTACGGGGGTGGGCTGGACGGCCGGACGCCGGACGCCTCATGCTATCGGCCGCCAGCGCGTTTCCGCGGAAGCGTGCGGCGGTCACCGCCGAGGTTCCGGAGAGAGTCGCCGCGGATCATCGACCAGCGAGGAGACGGAGATGGCGAGAGGCGAGGAGAGGGAGGGCGGCGAGAAGCACACCCGGGAGGGGCCGGTGGTGGAGACCCGGCCCGCCGGCCGCGAGGAGGGCCGGCCGATCCGCGCCGTGCAGTTCGGGCTCGGGCCGATCGGCCAGGCGTGCGTCCGCGAGCTGGTGGGCCGGGCGGGCGTCGAGCTCGTCGGCGGGATCGACGTCGACCCCGAGAAGGCCGGCCGCGACCTCGGCGAAGTCTGCGGCCTCGACCGGCCGCTCGGCGTCCCGGTCCGCGCCGACGCCGAGGCCGCCCTCGCCGCGCTGCGGCCGGACGTCGCCCTCCACACCACGACGAGCTTCCTCTCGAAGGTCGCCGACCAGCTCGAGCTCCTCGTCGGCGCCGGCGCGTCCGTCGTCTCGTCCACCGAGGAGCTCTTCTGGCCCTGGGACCGCGACCGCGCCTTCTGCGCGCGGATCGACGCGGCGGCGAGACGGGGCGGGGCGGCGGTCGTCGGCACCGGCGTCAACCCCGGCTTCGCGATGGACCTCCTCCCCTTGTCGCTGACCGGCGTCTGCACCCGGGTCGAGCGGATCGTCGTCACCCGCACCGTCGACGCCGGCCGCCGCCGCCTGCCGCTGCGCCGCAAGGTCGGCGCCGGCCTCGCCGAGGAGGCCTTCGCGACCCGCCGCTCCGCCGGCGGCTTCGGTCACATCGGGCTGGAAGAGTCCGCGCGGGCCCTGGCCGCGGGCCTCGGCTGGCCGGTCGACCGCCTGGAGGAGACCTTCGGCCCCGTCCTCGCCGAGCGCCGCGTCGAGACCCCCGGCCTCGACGTCGAGGCGGGCCGCGTCGCCGGCATCCACCAGACCGTCCGAGTCGAGAGCCGCGGCCGCGAGCGCCTCGTCCTCGACCTCAAGATGTACGTCGGCGCCGAGGGCTCCGAGGACCGGATCGAGATCGACGGCACCCCGCCGCTCGTCGTACGCGCCGAGGGCGGCATCTTCGGCGACACCGCCACCGTCGCCGCCCTGGTCAACGCGATCCCCCTCGTGCTCGCCGCCCCCCCGGGCCTGCGCACCGTGCTCGATCTGCCGGTGCCGCGGGCGTTCGGGACGTGAGGTTCTGCCAAAGACGCTCGCGGCGCGCCGATCAGCCGCCGAGGAGCTCTTCCAGTACGAGGCGGGTCTTGGCCGGGAGACGCTCGGCGTCAAAGTAGCGGGTAACGATGGCGAGGGCCTCGGCCGTCGTCCGGAGGTCGAGATGGCGCAGCAGGTAGCGGACGTCGTCGAGGTCGTGGAACTCCTCGCCGAGCCGCATCGCCGCGCACTTCATCGCCAGGAGATACTCCGGCCGGGCGACAAATACGCTGAGGCCGTCCAGCTCCAGGTAGGGATCGAAATCTCCGCGCTCGCTCAAGTACCCTTTCACCGCGTCGTTGAGCCAGTCCTCGCGAACGCCTTCGCGCATGGCGACGCGGCGTGCCGCTTCGCGGACCACGCCCGTCGGCCGGAAGACAGCGTCGACGTCCCGCGTGGCGTCGCGTGCCTCGAGAGCGAGGCACATCACCGCGCCGCCGACCAGGTAGAGCTCTGCGTGCGCGTGCTGGTCGCGAAGGTCCTCGGCGAGGAGCTCGAAAAGGCGGAGGATGTCACGGCGGGTGAGCCGTGAACGGTTCGTGCTCACACCCGATCGCCTACCGTCGCGTCGACGAAGACGTTGCGCCTCTTGAAGGCCACGGGTGCCGCACGTAGGAGGTGGAACCGCAGGCCGGCGAGCTCTGTCGCGAAGTGTGGCTCGTCGAGCGGCGGTACCTTCCGTACCCAGGCCGGAGGGGGCACGCCCCGGCGGTTCGCCACGTGCTCGACCATGGCGGCGACGTAGTTCCGAAGGTACGGCGTCAGCCTCTCGAGCCTCGCCTCGCCGACCGCCTCCTCCAGCTCGCCGGAGCCGAGGTCGGCGAGAAAGTCGTTCAGCTCGGCGAGGGCGAACCTCCGCTCCTCGTCGTCGGCCACTCGGCGGAGCAGCTCGTCGAAACGGAGGCTCAGCGGCGGCAGAACGCGCGACAGCACGTAGGCCGACATGTCCTCCCCCGCCCTCTGCGCCCGATCCTTGAGCTCGGCCTTCTGTGCCGGCGTCATGCGGACCTGGAGATGCACCGACTTGGTCATTTCGAGCGAAGGGTTCCACGGCTCGGGGCTTCTTGTCAATACAGGCGTATTGACGCGCGACGCCGATGATCCCTCACTCCCACAGCCACGCCGCCCCCCGCACGCCGCTCGCGGCGCCGTGCTTCGGGGGCAGGAGCGGCGTGTCGACGCGGTCGGAGAAGACCCAGCGGTCCCAGCGGCGGGGGACGTTCTCGTAGAGGCGCCGCACGTCGGAGAGGCCGCCGCCGAGGACGATGGCGTCGGGGTCGAGCAGGTTGACGACGGTGGCCAGGGCGCGGGCGAGGCGGCCCTCGTAGCGGGCGAGGGTCTTTTTGGCGCCGTCGTCAGCGGCCGCGGCGCGGGCGACGATCTCCTCGGGCTCGAGATTCTCGCCGGTGGTGCGCTCGTGGTCGCACTCGAGGCCGAGGCCGGACAGCCAGGTCTCGATGCAGCCGCGGTGGCCGCAGTAGCAGAGGCGGCCGGGGAGCTCGTCGGGCTTGGGCCAGGGCAGCGGGTTGTGGCCCCACTCGCCGGTGATCGCGTTCGGGCCGGTCAGGGGGCGGCCGTCGAGCGCGATGCCGCCGCCGACGCCGGTGCCGAGGATGACGCCGAAGACCACGCGCCGGCCGGCGGCCGCGCCGTCGCGGGCCTCGGAGAGGGCGAAGCAGTCGGCGTCGTTGGCGATGCGGACCGGCTGCCCCAGGCACTCCTCGACGTCCCGGTGGAAGGGGTGGCCGATCAGCCAGGTGGAGTTGGCGTTCTTGATCGTGCCGGTGGCCGGCGAGATCGCGCCGGGCATGCCGATCCCGACGCTGCCCTCGGCCCCGACCTCCTCTTCGATCTCGCGGGCCAGGGCGCAGACGGCGTCGACGGTGGCGCCGTAGTTGCCGGCGGGGGTGTCGATCCGCAGCCGACGGAGCTCGCGGCCGTCGTCGGCCAGGGCGACGGCCGCGATCTTCGTGCCCCCGAGGTCGATCCCGATCCGCATGGGCCGAGCCTATTCGACGGGCGGCTTCGGGGAGCTAGGCCGCGTTGCCGCGCTGGTGGCCGGAAGCGGCGTCGGTCTCGGCGGCGCCGTCGTCCGGCGCCGCGACCCCGCCGCCGCGCTGCGAGGCAGCGCGGATCGTGGAGACCAGAACCTTGGAGCCGACCTCCCCCTTGAGCAGGTAGTGGTCGACGCCCTCCTCGGCGATCCGCCGGGCGAGCTCGGGGTCGTCGTTGCCGGTGAGGACCACGATCGGGACCTTCCTCCCGAGCTTGCGGCGCATCCGGGTGAGGGTCTCCAGGCCGTCGCTGTCGGGGAGCGAGAGGTCGAGCAGGACGAGCTCGAAGCGCTTCGCGTCGACCAGCTCGAAGGCCTCGGCGAGGCTCGAGGCCATCGTGGCGTCGATCTCCGCCTCGCGGGTGTGGCCGAGCGCCTCCTCGAGGACGAACGACAGCGACGGGTCGTCCTCGACGGCGAGCAGGCGGATGGGGGCGGCGGGCTTCGTCTCTCTCCGGCTCACGGTCGTCTCCCTCGGCGGGGCCGCCGCCTCCGCGGGACCCCGGGTCTCACATCGCGCGCGGCGCGCGGGCATGTCACGTCGCTCCTCGTCAGGTCAGTCCTCGTCACCTCGCCCGGTCACCCCTGCAAGCGCCGCGCCCTCGAACAGGCTCCGCTGGACGGGTGCCGCGCCCGATTCGGCCGGGGAGTCTCCCGGCGGCTCGTCGGCGGGGCCCGGAGGGCGCTCGCGGAGGAGCTCGGGGCCGTCGTTCTCCGGGCGGTTGACCCGCCGGTCGACCCGCCGGGTGGCGAAGTCGGCGCGGGCCCGGTCGATCGCCGCGGCGAGGGCCTCGGGGTCGTCGTTCGCCGGGTCGAGCCAGAGGTCGTGGTCGGCCGGGTCGAGGATCACCGGCATCCGGTCGTGGAGGTGGCGGAGCCCCGGCGCGGCGTCGCGGGTGAGGATGGTGAAGGTCTCGAGCGGCGGGCCGCCGCCCTGGCGCCAGCGCGACCAGAGGCCGGCGAAGGCGAACGGCCGGCCGTCCGGGGCGTGGATCCAGAACGGCTGCTTGCCGCCGGGCTCGGCGGCCCACTCGTAGAACCCGTCGGCGACGACCAGGCAGCGGCGGCCGCGGAAGCTCTCGCGATAGGCGGGCCGGTCGGCGGCGGACTCGGCGCGCGCGTTGATCATCTTGTTGCCGATCGACGGGTCGTCCGCCCACCACGGGACGAGTCCCCAGCGCAGCAGATCGAGCCGGCGACGCGGCGGTCCCTCGCCCCCGCCCTCGCCTGCGCCCGCCGCCGTCTCCCGCTCCGCGCGGGCCCGCGACCGCAGGTCCGCGGCGCGGATCACCGGAACGTCCTGGGTCGGGGCGACGTTGTACCGCGGCCCGTAGAGGCGGACGTCGTCGTCGAGCGGCGCGTCGACGCCGAACATCTCGGCGACGACCTCGGCGGGGACGGTCAGGGTGTAGCGGCCACACACGGTCGGCTCTCCCCGTCTCCGGTGGCGGCGATCGGCGGCACGGCGCCAAGTCTACCGGCCCGGCTGCGCGCCCGCCCGGGCCCCGGGCTCAGCTCGCGCCGAGCGCGCAGAGGACCGCGTAGGCGACAGCGGGGCCGGTCACGTCGGAGTGGTTCGAGACGAAGCGGTCGGCCTTCAGGTTGAAGACCGAGCGGGCGGCCAGCTCGTAGTCGCCGCCCGGCGCCAGCAGCTCACGCTCCCGCGCCTCGGGCGTCGCGAGCGCGCCGTTGCGGCCGAGGCCGCCGTAGACGTCGTTCTCGTCGCCGAGCGCGGCGGCGACCTGGCGGGCGAGGCGCGAGGCGAGCGGGTAGGCGATCCCCACCGCGCGGTCGTTCACGGTGTGGGTGACGATCATCGGGCCGCGCAGCCGCTCGCCGCCGAGGACGCGGCGGAAGAAGCCCGGGCTGTCCTTCGGGGGGTCCCAGCGGTCGGCGAAGCCGTAGTGCGAGAAGGCCGCCTGGAGGAGCGAGATCGAGTCGACCGGGAGCGCCGGCGCGTCGCCCGGGCCGCTCGCGGCGGCGCTGACCAGCCGGCCGCCGAAGCTGTGCCCGACGAGGTGGAGCTTGATCCCCGGCGCGGCCTGCCGGATCTTGCGCAGCGTCTGGTGGGCACCGCCCGCGCCGACGATCCCGGCCCGGTTCTTCATCTTGTAGTAGGTCAGCAGGTTGAGGAAGTTCCGGGCGCCCTCCTTGACGCCGCCGAAGAACTCGCCGAACCCGGCGGCCCCGCCGGCGTCGAGATCGGCGGCGCCGCCGGCTCCGCCCGGATCGCCGATCCCGCCGATCCCGCCGACGCCGCCCGCCGCTCCGCCCGCCTCGAAGTCGATCGGCTCGTCGGCCTCCTCCGGCGGCTCGGCCAGCCGGTCGAGGACCTCGTCGCCCGGCAGCTCGTGGAGCTCCGACGGGACCTCGGCCGCGGTCTCGTCGTCGGTCTCGACCTCCTCCGGCGGCAGGAGCGTGCCGCGCAGGACCTCGACGAAGCGCCGCCGCGCCTCGACGCTGTCGTCGAGCCGGCCGACCAGCTCCCGGGCTTCGGCCAGCGCCTCGTCGGCGCCCTCCTCGTCGAAGGCGCCCTCGAGCTCGGCGAGCTGCGCCCGGAGGTCGGCCTCGCTCACCTCGCCGGCGCCGCCGAGCCCCGCGGCGCCGCCCGGGATCAGGTCGCGCTCGGCGAACTTCTTCGACGGCCAGAAGACCGCCATCACCGCGAGGTCGCGGCCCGCCGCGCCGGGCACCGCCGGGAGCTGCTCGGCCATGCTGCCGAGGAGGCGCCGGTAGAGGGAGCGGGCCTCGGCCTTGTCGTTGTTCCAGCCGTGGGAGAGAACGAGCAGGTCGCTCGCCCCGCCGCCGCCGGCGTGGCCGGTCAGCGCCGCGACCTGGTCCGGGTCGACGACGCGGCCCTTGGTGTCGAAGTCGACCTCGAAGTACGGGAACCCGGCGACTCGCTCCATGGCCTGCCTCCTCGTCGAGTGGTTCGGTGGTTGCTGGTGCACGGCCGGCCGCGGCGCTACACCGACTGGATGGCGCGCATCAGGTCGACCAGCCCGCGCCCCTGGAAGTAGCGCTCCCGGCCGAGGTCGGTGGCGCTGTCGAGGAAGACTCGCTTGACGTCCTCGGGCCGCCCGACGTACTCCCCGCGGACCGACAGGAAGGCGGCGATCGCGCCCGAGACGTGCGGCGCGGCCATGCTGGTCCCGCTCTCCTCGCGGTAATGGCAGTGCTCCCCGCCCTCCCCCTTGGCGTCCAGCGCCTTCTTCCCGGCGGCGCAGGAGACGATCTTCTCCCCGGGCGCCACGAGGTCGGGCTTGAGGCGCCCGTCGCCGGTCGGACCCTTGGACGAGAAGTACGACACGCCGTAGGTGTGCGGACTGTCGCGGTGGGTCGCTCCGACGGTGATCGCGCGCTCCGCGTTGCCCGGGTCGTTGATCGTCAAGTCGATGCCGGCGGTCGTCGTGCCGAGCGAGAGCGTGCTGATCTTGCCGTAGCCGGTGTTGCCGGCGGCGACCACCACGGCGACCCCGGACCGCACCAGCCGGTCGACCTCGACGCAGAGCGGGCTCTGGCCGCAGGCGAACCACTCCGGGTCGAAGTTGTAGCCAACGCTCATGTTCACGCCGTGGATCTTGATCCGCCGGCCGTAGCCGTTGACCTCCTGGACGTAGGCGATCGCGGCGATCAGGTTGCTCACGTTGCCGCCGCCGTTCGCGTCGAGGACCTTGAGGCTGAGAAGCTTCGCCTTCGGCGCCATCCCGGAGATCTCCGCGATCTCCCGCGCCTCGGTCGAGATCGTGCCGGCCTCGTCCTTGCGCCGGGTCGCCATGCGGAGCACCACGGGCGGGGCGGGCGCCGGTGGGGAGGCGGACGCCGCAGCCGCGGAGTCCTCGACGCCCGCCGCGGCCTTCGCGCCGGCGGCTCCGGCCGCCGCGGCCTCCGCGGCCTTCGCGGCGCGCTCGCGGTCGGCCCGGCGCTGCCCGGCCGGCGGGACGTGGCCGGCGATGATCCCGGCGACGTGGGTTCCGTGCCCGAACTCGTCAGTCAACGGGGACTCGGGGTCGGCGCTGGTGAAGTCCCGGTGCCGGAGCGCCCGCTCGTCGTCCTGCGCCGTCTTGGCTTTCTCGCCCGCAGCCTCCGTCCCCTTCCGCGCTTCGTGCAGGACGAGGTTCCGATGCTCCTCGAAGTGGACGTGGGTCTCGTCGATCCCGGAGTCCATCACCGCCCAGACGATGTCCGTCCCGAGCGCCGAGAACGAGATGCGTGCGGCATCGCACTTGACCGTCGCGGCGGACTTCAGGATGTGGGCCTCGAGCGGGAAATCGGGCCAGATCCGGTAGATCGCACGGGTGGGCCGCTTCTTGCTGGGCGTCTCGCCGTCCCGTCGCACCAGCTCACAGATCTGCGCCTCGTCGAGCGCGGCGAAGACGTACTGCCGCGTCTGCTCGCTCTTCGCCTTGAACAGTCCTTTCGGCCAGCTCTCCTTCCGGCGCGCCCCCTCCCCCTCGACCATCCGCCGGACCATCTCGACGACCTGAGCGCGCGCCCCGTCGGGGCCCTTCGGGTGATCGAGGTTGAGGTCGATGATCACCGGGTAGGGCGGGGCGCCGGCCGGCCGCTTGTCCTTCTCCTCGAACCACTCGAGCAGCGGCCCGGCGATCACCGACTGGACGAGGTTCTCGTTGATCTTCCTGAGCCGGGTCGTCGCGTGGTCCTCGCGGGGACCGGGCGTCGTCTTCTTCGTTCCGGCGGTCTTCCGGGTCGGCTTCTTCGTCGCCATCGAGGCGCCTCCACCGCGAACGGGCCGGCAAGCCGCTCGGCCGCATCCGAGAATTCAATGCATCTCGGCGGACCCTCAGGCTAGCAGCGCGGCCGGTGCCGAGGCAACGGGGCCGGCGGCCGGCACGGGCGCGCGCCGCGACCGCTCACGCCGGCCGGCCGATCCACCGGCCGCCGACGGCGGTCGCGGCGACCGCTTCGTCGCCGGAGCCGAAGAGGAAGGCCTCGAGCAGGGTCTCGGGGGCGGCGCCGGCGAGGGCGGGGTGGTCGAGGTCGAGGGCGAGGAGGTCGGCCGGCCGGCCGGCGGCGAGCTCGCCCGTCGGGAGCCCGAGGGCCGCGGCGCCGCCGGAGGTGGCGGCGGCGAGAAGCGTCGGGGCCACCCGGCCGGCCGCGTCGCGGAGAGCGCCGCGCCGCTCGCCGGCCAGCCGCTGGCCGTACTCGAGCCAGCGCGCCTCCTCGACCATCGAGATCCGGGCGTTCGAGTCGGTCCCCAGGCACAGGGAGCCGGCGACCGCGGGCGAGCGCTCGAGCGCCGCGGCGAGCGGCGGGATCCCGTCGCCGAGGTTGGCCTCGGTCAGCGGGCAGACGCAGACCCGGCCGCCGGCCTCGGCGAAGCGGGCGAGGTCGCCGGGCCGGGTGTGGGTGCAGTGGACGGCGGTCGTCCCGGCGAGCGGGGCGCCGGCGCCGCCGGCGGCCCCGGGACCCTCGGCGAGCGCGAGCAGGATCTCCATCGGGCGCCGGCCGTAAGCGGCGAGGCACTCCTCGATCTCGCGCCGCTGCTCCTCGACGTGGACGTGAAGAGGGACGCGGCGGCGGCGGGCCTCCGCCCACAGCGCGGCGACCGCGTCGGGAGAGACCGCGCGCAGCGAGTGGGCGACCGCGCCGAGCGACTGGGTCGAAGGGTCGGCGAGGCGGCCGGCGAGCCGGTCGACCTGGCGCCAGAGCGCCTCGGGGCCGTCGACGGCGAACCGCCGCTGCGGCCCCTCGAGCCGGCGGCCCGGGCCGCCGGCGGCGTAGCAGGCGACGAGGAGGGCGATCCGGATCGGGACCTCGGCGGCGGCGGCGAGGACGACCTCGTCGAAGGCGAAGTCGCGTGCCTCGGGGTCCTCGTGGTGGAGGTAGTGGAACTCGCCGACCGCGGTGATCCCGGCCGCGCGCATCTCCCGGAAGGCGGCGAGCGACAGGTCGAACAGCCGGTCGCGGTCGATCCGCCCGACCAGGCCGTACATCTCCTCGCGCCAGCTCCAGAAGTCGCCGCCGGGGCCGGTGAAGGTCTCGCCGAGGCCGCGCAGGCCGCGCTGGAAGGCGTGGGAGTGGGCGTCGACGAAGCCGGGGAGGAGCGCCCGGCGCGGCAGGGGCCGGGCCGGCGCGGCGTCGGCCGGCGGCCCGGGGTCCCCCGGCCGGAGGAGGCGCTCGATCCGGCCGTCGGCGCCGATCGAAAGCCGCACCCCCGGCTCGAAGCGCTCGCCGGTCCAGGTGAGCTCGGCGGCGACGGTGCCCGCCGGCGGGCCGCTCACCGCGGGCTCCGGCAGAACGACTCGACGAGCTCCTCGAGGCGGCCGCGGGCGGAGACGAGGTCGGCCTTGGGGATCGACTCGTTCGGCCGGTGGGCGACCTCGATCGAGCCGGGGCCGAAGACGACGCAGTCGAGCCCGAGCCGCTGCAGCCACCCGGCGTCGGTGGCGAAGGCGACGCTGCGGTCGCCGGCCCCGCCGTCCGGCCGGCCCGGGTCCCCGCCCTGGCCGAGGGCGGTGCAGAGGTGGCGGTGGAGGGGCGCTTCGGCGGGCGTGGCGAGGGGCGGGCTCTCCGACAGGGTGTCGAAGGCCACCGGCACCCGGTCGGCCTGGTCGCCCGCCTCGCCGCCGCCGGCCGCGCCGCCCCCCGCGACGGCCTCGGCGACCGCGCGCCGCACCCGCGCGGCCAGCTCCTGCGGGTCGGTGCCGGGCAGCGGGCGCACGCCGACCTCGAGCACGCAGCGGTCGGGGACCACGTTGACCGCCGAGCCGCCCGCGACGGTGCCGACGTTGAGCGGCACGAAGGGCACCTCGGGGAAGTAGGCGGCGCTCGGCGGGCGCTCGCCTTCGAGCTCGCGGCGCAGGCGGGCGAGGGCGGCGATCGCCCGGCCGGCGGCCTCGATCGCGTTGACGCCGAGGTGCGGGTAGCCGCTGTGCGCGCTCCGGCCGGTCAGGGCGATCCGCAGCTTGAGGTGGCCCTTGTGCAGCCGGGCGGCGGCGAGGCGGGTCGGCTCGCCGATCACCGCGGCGCGGGGCAGCGGACCCGTCTCCGGCTCGACCTCGGGCCAGGCGGCGACGAGGTCGCGGGCGCCGAGGGTGCCGACCTCCTCGTCGTAGGTGAGGACGAGTACCAGCGGCGCGGCGAGGCGGTCCGACTCGGCCTCGCGGGCGAGGTTCGCGGCGATCGCCACGAACCCCTTCATGTCGGCGCTCCCGCGGGCGGCCAGGCGGTCCCCCCGGTCGGTGAGGGCGAACGGGTCGCTCTCCCACCCGTCCTCCTCGGCCGGCACGACGTCGGTGTGGCCGGAGAGGACCAGACCGGCCCGGTCCGCGGGGTCCGCCGGCGGGCCGACGCGGACGATCAGGTTCGCCTTGCGGCCGTCGGGTGAGGGCAGGCGCCGGATGGCGACCCCCGGCCGCTCGAGGTAGCCCGAGAGGAAGTCGACGAGCGGCAGGTTCGGGTGGCGGGAGGTCGTGTCGAAGGCGACCAGCCGGCCGAGCAGGTCGATGTCGGAGAGCGGGGCGTCCATCGCCGGGAGGGAGGGTGGCTTCGCAGCCTAACACCCGCTCCCGACGGCCGCGGGAGCTCCCGACGGGCCTCGGGACCGCGGGTGCCGAAAGATCTCCGGGTCGCGTTCGCGTCTTCCTAACGAGGAAGCCGGCGCACGAGACTTGACATAGATATCGATCGGAGACAAAATAGACATGACTAGAGGTCATGAAGATCTCGCGTCGCTCTGGAGGTTCCGACGACCCGAACGATCCGCAGTCCATCGACGAAGCGCACCGACGAGCGGGCCGCAGCCGCGGCCGACGTCCCGCGCTGGGGGATCGGCGAAGCGAAGCAGTCCTTCTCCGAGGTGGTGCGCCGCGCCGGCGAGGAGCCGCAGATGATCTACAACCGCGACCGGCTCGTCGCCGCGGTCGTCGGCGGCTCGGCCCTCGCCGAGCTCCTCGAGTGGCGCGAGCGGCGTGCCGGCGAGAGCGTCGCGTCGGCCTTCGCGGGCCTCCGGGCGCTGGCCGCCGATGCGGGGGAGCCGTCGTGGGAGCTCGAGGTCCCGCCCCGGCGCGATCGTCCCAGCCCCTTCGGGTGAGCCGCATGGCGTTCCTCTGCGACACGAACGTCCTCTCCGAGCTCACCAGGCCCCGGCCGGACCCCGGCGCCGTGGCCTGGGCGGAGGGGCAGCGGGAGCTCACCCTGTCGGCGGTCACCGTGGAGGAGGTCTTCTACGGCCTCTCCCGCCGCCCGGTGCCGCGGATCCTCGCCTGGTTCGAGGAGTTCCTGCGCGACCGGGCGCGCGTGCTCGCCGTCTCGTCCGAGGTCGCGCGGCGGGCGGGCGAGCTGCGCGGCGCGCTGGCCTCCCGCGGCGAGACCCGGACCCAGGCGGACATGCTCATCGCGGCCACGGCCCAGCTCCACCGCCTCACCGTCGTCACCCGCAACCGCCACGACTTCGAAGGCTGCGGCGTCCCCGTGCTCGACCCCTTCTCGCCGGCCGACGCGTCCTGAGCGCGCTCTTACGGCAGCCTCAGCACCAACACCGTCTGGTCGTCCTCGCGCGGGGTGCCGCCGCTGAACTCCTCGACCTCGGCGAGCACCGCGTCGCGCAGCCGGGCGACCGGCATGTGGGCGTGGCGGCGAAGCGCCGCCTCGAGCCGCTCGAAGCCGAACAGCTCGTCGCTGCCGTCGCGCCGCGCCTCGACGATGCCGTCGGAGAAGAGGAACAGGGTGTCGCCCTCCTCGAGCCGGGCCTCCTTCGCCATCACCTCGAGGTCGCCGCGCACCCCGAGGGGGTAGGCGACCGACTCGAGCGCCTCGACCCGGCCGTCGCGGCTCAGCCGGTAGGGGAAGAGGTGGCCGGCGGAGGCGTAGAGGAGCTCGCGCCGGACCGGGTCGAGCACCGCGTAGCAGAGGGTGGTGAGCAGGCGCTGGCGGGCCGACTGGTAGACGGTGCGGTTCAGGGTCCTGAAGACCTCGCTCACCCGCGGGTCGAAGCTCACCTGGACGGCCAGCGCCGACTTCGCCATCGACATCACCAGGCCGCTCGACACGCCGTGGCCCGCGACGTCGCCCACGGCCAGCGCGAGGCGGCCGTCCTGGAGCGCCAGGACGTCGTAGAAGTCGCCGCCGACCTCGTTCGCCGGCAGGTACGCGTGGGCGAGCTCGACGCCCTGGAGCGACGGCGGCAGCTCGGGGAGGATCGAGCTCTGGATGCCGCGGGCGGTCTCGAGCTCGACCCGCTGGCGCTCGCGCTCGGCGATCCGCCGCACGTGGGGCGGCACGTCCTCCCAGCGGTAGACGAGCTCGCGGTCGGAGAGGAGGTGGCGCAGGCTGACCAGCGCCGGCAGGGCGACGAAGGCGAGCGGCAGCGCGCCCTGGAGCTGGAGGAAGGGGTCGTCGGCGAAGAGCAGCGGGAGGACGGCGCAGGCCGCGAAGGCGGTGAGCGAGGCGACGAGCGCGGTCAGCAGGTCGTAGGCGACGAAGAGCCCGACCAGGGCCGCGGCGGCGACCAGACCGACGGCGAGGCTCGACCCGATCCCGATCCCCGAGATCGGCGGCCAGAACAGCAGCGCCGAGAGCGCCGTGACCAGCACGCCGGCCACCCACGGGCCGGTCCGCCGCGTCAACGCCGAGAGCAGGAACAGCCGGGCGAAGAGCTCGCACGCGCCGACGTAGGCGACGAGGAAGCCGATCAGCGCCAGCCCCGCCCAGCGGGCGCTCTCCCACCACGGCCCGAGGAGCGCCGTGAACTGCGCCTCGGCGCCGGGGACGAGCAGCAGGGCCAGCAGGGCTCCGGCCAGCCCGAGGCCGGCGCCCAGACCCCGGAAGGCCGACCGGGCGAAGGTGGCGTTCGTCCAGGCGCCGCGGAACAGCGCGTCGAACGCGGCGAGCTTGCCCGGCGCACCCTCGCGGCAGATCGCCTCGCCGACGGCCCAGCTCGCCGCGGCGAGCAGCCCGAGAGCGGGGAACCAGAAGACCAGGATCTGGAGGCCCCAGGCCCAGGCGACCTGGACGCGCGAGAGCACCCCTCCCCAGTCCTGCCCCTCGGTGGCCGACGCTCCGGCGAGCCCGATCAGCACCACCCCGGCGCCGAAGACGACGAGGAAGATGTGGACCGCGCGGCGCACCCCGACCTCGCCCTGGTGGTAGCGGCGGAGAAAGAGCACGACGACAAAGGGGAGGATCAGGAACGGCACCATGATCCGGAACTGGGCGAGGAGGTTGATCGGCTGGAGGACGGCGGCGAGGCGCGCCCGCTCGGGCTCGTCCATCCAGCTCCGGAAGCCGGTCCACCGGTCGCCGGCGAAGGTGACCTCTATCCCGTAGGGCACCTCGGGGCCGAAGGCCGGCTCGGCGATCGGGAACCGCACCGCGAGGTCGGAGCGTCCCTGGAGCTCGGCCCGGCGGAGCACCGGCTCCCCGAACGCGCTCGGGTCGAACCCCTCGGCGGCGAGCACCTCGCGCGCCCGGGCCTCGGCGGCGTCGGGGTCGGCGTCGGGGAGCGCCTGGCCTGGCGGCACCCGGAGCTCGAGGTCGACGACCTCGCCGTCGGCCGCGACGATCGCGCGGTACGTCCAGTCGGACGGCCGCGCCCCCGGCGGGTAGACCCGCACCCACCACGAGAGGAGCTCGCGCGCCATCAGGGTCTCCCGCAGCCGCTCCACCTCGGCGCCCGCCGCGGCGGTCTCGAGCATCCGGCGCTCGAGGGTCGAGGCCGTCCGCAGGGCGGAGACGACGAGGCCGTCCTCGACCGGCGGGCCGAGGTCGCGGAAGCGCTCGAGTGCGATCGCCTCGGCCTCCTGCTTGGAGACCGACCACTCCGCGGGGTAGAGCGGGAAGACGCGCGGGAAGGCCCAGGCGAGGGCCGCCGCGCCGGCGACGCCGACGAGCGCCCAGACGGCGAGATCGCGGGACCGTCTCATCGCTGCTCCAGTACGGCCGGCCGGATGGGAGGTTTCCGAGCGGGCGCCGCGGCCGGAGCCGGCGCGCCCCGGGTCAGGAGGGCAGCGCCTCGATCAGCTCGCGCACCGCCTCCGCCGAGCGCTCGAGCTCGGCGCGCTCGGCCTCGGACAGCTCGAGCTCGACGATCTCCTCGATGCCGGCCCGCCCGAGCTTGACCGGCACGCCGACGAACAGCCCGTCGAGGCCGTACTCGCCCTGGAGGTAGGCGGCGCAGGGGAGGATCTTCTTCTTGTCGCGGAGGACGGAGGCGACCATCTCGACGACGGCGGCCGACGGCGCGTAGTAGGCCGAGCCCTCCTTGTAGTAGTTGACGATCTCCGCCCCGCCCTTGCGGGTGCGCTCGTTGATCGCCTCGATGGTGTCGGCGTCGAGCAGGTCGGGGAGCGGCACGCCGTTGACGGTGGCGTAGCGCGGCAGCGGCACCATGGTGTCGCCGTGGCCGCCGAGGACGAAGGCGTCGACGTCCTCGACCGACACCGCGAGCTCGTCGGCGATGAACCACCGCATCCGCGCCGCGTCGAGCACTCCCGCCATCCCGAAGACCCGCTCGCGCGGGAAGCCGGAGACCCGCCGGGCGACCTCGCACATCGCGTCGAGCGGGTTGGTCACCAGCACCAGGATCGTCTCCGGTGAGCGCTCGACGAGCTCGGCGACGACCCCCCGGGTGATCTCGGCGTTCTTCTTCAGCAGGTCGTCGCGGCTCATCCCCGGCCGGCGGGCCAGCCCGGCGGTGACGACGCACACGTCCGAGCCGGCGGTCGGGTCGTAGTCGCCGCCGCCGGTGATCCGTGCGTTGAACCCCAGGACCGGCGCCGACTCCATCATGTCGAGCGCCTTGCCGGTCGCCAGGTCGGCGGCGATGTCGACCATGACGACGTCGGCGAGCTCGGCCTCGGCGATGCGCTGGGCGGCGGTCGCGCCGACGTGCCCGGCGCCCACCACGGTGACTTTGTGATCCATGACCCGTCTCTCTCCGTCGTCGATCGAGGGCGCCGGACCGGACGGGCCGCCCGCGGCCCGCTCGGTCTCCGGCCTGTCGGCTCCGCTGGCTCGGCTGGAACGGGAGGCCGGGCGGCCTCCCGACGGGAAGGTATCACAGCGCCGGGCTGCTAGATTCCGCGGATGGACTGGGAGCCGCTCGTCGCCGCCGCCCGCGCCGCCCGAGGGCGCGCGTACGCCCCCTACAGCGGCTACCGGGTCGGCGCCGCCGTCGTCGCGGCGGACGGCACGGTCTACGCCTCGGGCAACGTGGAGAACGGGATCCCGGCGCTCGCCGTCTGTGCCGAGCGGCTGGCCGTCGCCGCGGCGGTCGCCGCCGGGCGGCGCGAGCTCGCGGCGCTCGCGGTGGTCACCGGCTCGTCGCCGCCGGCCCGCCCGTGCGGCCTGTGCCGGCAGACGCTGGCCGAGTTCGCGGCCGATCTGCCGGTCCTCTGCGTCAACGAGGCGGGGGAGCGGGAGGAGACGACCCTCGGCGAGCTCTTCCCCGCCCCGTTCCGGCTCGCCGACGACGCGGGCGGCCACCGCGCGGGCTGAGGCGCGGGCCGGAGGTCAGGCCGGATCGAGATCGAGCAGGCGGCGGGCGAGCTGGCTCGGGTTCGCGGCCTTGATCTCGGGGCGGAAACGGTCGCGGATCTCGATCCGCTCGTCGTAGTCGGCGAAGCCCCACTCGGCGAAAGCGAATCGACAGCCCGCCGCCCGGGCGGTCGCCGCGTCGATCCGCGAGTCGCCGACCAGCATCGCGTGGGGGACCGCGATGCCGAGCCGTTCGGCGAGGAGGCGCACCCCCGGCGGCTCGGGCTTGCGGGCCGCCTTCTTGCCGTCGCCGCCCAGCAGCGTCGGGAAGAACCGGGAGATCCCGAGCCCCTCGAGGATCTTGCGGGTGAACCGCTCCGGCTTGTTGGTGAACAGCGCCAGCGGGAAGCGCTCGTCGAGGTCGGCGAGCATCCCCTCGATGCCCGGGTAGGGCCGGGTCGCCTCCAGGCACACCTCGTCGTAGTGGCCGAAGAAGCGGTCGACCGCCTGGTCGAGGCTCTCCGGCACACGCACGGTCACCGGGTGGACCCTGAGTGCGGAGGCGACGAGCACCTGCACCCCCTCGCCGACCATCTGGGTGACCTGGTCGAGATCGAGGGCGTCCCAGCCGTAGTCGGCGCGGACGCGGTTGATCGCCACCGAGAGATCCCGGCGCGAGTCGACCAGCGTCCCGTCGAGGTCGAAGATCAGGCCGGAGGGCGGGGGAGGAGGCGCGGCCCGGTCGGTCGCGATGTCACACCTCGACGAAGTCGGCGGCGACCCGGTGGGGGAGGACGCCGGCGCGGTGGCCGCGCTCGAGCAGCTCGCGGACCGCCCGCCGCCCCTCCTCGCCGTAGCCGCGGGTCCACTCGTTGACGTACATGCCGACGAACCGGTCGGAGCGCTCCGGGTCGTCCTCGAGGCCGCGGGCGTAGCGGCGCGCGTAGTCGAGCGCCTCGCCGCGGTGGCCGAGGGCGTACTCGATCGACTCGGTGAGCAGCCGGCAGAGCCGGCGCTGGAGCTCGGGCTCGAGGTCGGCGCGGATCGCGTTGCCGCCGAGCGGCAGCGGCAGGCCGGTGGTGCGCTTCCACCAGGCTCCGAGGTCCTCGACCCGCGCCAGCCCGTCGTCCGAGTAGGTGAGCTGCCCCTCGTGGATGACCACCCCGGCGGCGTGCTCGCCGGCGGCGACCGCGTCGAGGATGCGGTCGAACGGCACGACCGCGGTCTCCACCTCGACGCCGAGCTCGCGGGTCCACAGGGCGAGGGCCAGGGCCGCGGTCGTCAGGGTGCCGGGGATCGCCACCGAGCGGCCCGCGAGATCGCGGCCGGCCAGCGGCTCGCGGGCGACGACGACCGGGCCGTAGCCGTCGCCGAAGCTGGCCCCGGACGGCATCAGCCGGTAGCGGTCGTGGAGGTGGGCGTAGGCGTGGAACGAGATCGCGGTGATCTCGAAGGTGCCGTCGAACGCCGCCCGGTTCAGGGTTTCGATATCGTCGAGGACGTGCTCGACCGAAAGCCCGTCGACGTCCAGGATGCCCTGCGTCAGGGCGTAGAACATGAAGGCGTCGTCGGAGTCCGGGCTGTGGGCGATCCGCACCGTCCGCGTCGTCGTGGCCGTCGTCATGGCCAGCGGAGGGTATCAGAGTTCAAGCCGGTCCTGAGAGGTCGCGGGCCGGCGGATCGAGGAGGTCCGATGAAGACTGTCCGAGAGCTTCGCGAGCGGTCCGCGGGCGCCGCCGTCGCGGCCGTGATCGCCCTGGCGGCGGCCACGGCCGCCGGGCCCGCCGCGGCCGCGTCCGGCACCGCGGCGCGCCCGGCCGGGCCGCTCGCCCACACCTACTCGATCGTCGCCCGCGACCCGGCCACGGGAGCCCTCGGCGTCGCCGTCCAGAGCCACTGGTTCCAGGTCGGGGCGGTCGTCCCCTGGGCGCGCGCCGGGGTCGGGGCGGTCGCCACCCAGTCGTTCGTCGAGCCGGCCTACGGGCCGCGCGGGCTCGAGCTGATGGCCGGCGGCTGGAGCCCCGAGGCGGCGCTCGACAAGCTCCTCGCCGCCGACGAGGCGCGAGCGGTGCGCCAGGTCGGGATGGTCGACGCCGCGGGGCAGGTGGCCGCCTGGACCGGCGAGAAGTGCATCGCCGCCGCCGGCCACCAGACCGGCGACGGCTACGCGGTGCAGGCCAACCTGATGGACCGCGCGACCGTCTGGCCGGCGATGGCCCGGGCTTACGAGGCCGCCCTGGCCGACCCCGCCGTCGACTTTCCTGGAGCCCTCCTCGCCGCCCTCGAGGCCGCCGAGGCCGAGGGCGGCGACGTCCGTGGCAGGCAGAGCGCGGCGCTCCTCGTCGTCCGCGCCCAGACCACCGGCGACCCGTGGCGCGACCGCTTCGTCGACCTCCGCGTCGACGACGCCCCCGAGCCGCTCGCCGAGCTGCGCCGCCTGCTCGTCCTGCACCGCGCCTACGAGGAGATGAACGCCGGCGACGAGGCGATGGCGGAGAGCGACTTCGCCGCCGCCCTCGGCCACTACGCCCGCGCCTCCGAGCTCGCCCCCGACATCGCCGAGCTCCCCTTCTGGCAGGCCGTCACCCTGTTCGTCGAGGGGCGCGAGGACGAGGCGCTCGAGATCTTCCGCCGGGTGTTCGCGGCAGACCGCCGCTGGGTCGAGCTCGTCCCGCGCCTGCCGGCCTCGGACCTGCTGCCCGACGACCCGGCGAAGATCGAGAAGATCCTCGCCGTGGCGCCGGACTGAACGGAGAGCCGGCCGAAGGGAGAGGGGACCTCACCGAGCGAAGGGGAGGACGGTTCGCCGTGGTGAGAAATGCGGGCTAGCCGTAGACGACGAACCCGGGGGCCAGGATCCCGTCCGGGTCGTACCGGCGCTTCGCCGCCCGGACCTGCAGCCAGCGGTCGCCGAAGTGGGCGGCCCACTTCTCCTCGCTGTCGAAGGTGACGTAGCCGGAGAGGTAGCGCTTGCCGCCGTATCCGATCGACAGCTCGCTCGCCATGTCGAGCGAGGCGAGCGCCTGGTCGAGGAACCGCTCGGGCACTCCGGGGAGGATCCCCCAGCCCATCACCATCTCGCCCTCCGGGTGCATGAAGAGCGGCGCCTGCGAGGTGTCGCCGCGCGAGGGCCAGAGCAGGATGTGGCCGCCGGGGCCCAGCGCCTGGGGCGGGAGCTGGGAGAGGGCGAGCTCGATGTACTCCTGCGCCCGGTCCCAGGGGAGGATCGTCTCCATCCACGGGTGGGCCATGTCCGAGTAGCCCGAGCGGTCCCAGAGCTGGAACAGCGGCACGAGCCGCTCGCAGAACTCGAGCTGGGTGAACTCGCAGGTCTCGAGCCGGCGGTAGGGGGAGAACAGGCTCAGGAGCTCCTCGTCGTGCGGCTCCTCGCCCTCGTCGAGCTCCTCGGTGACGTGGAGCGGGTACATCCAGTAGGCGAAGGTCTGCATCCCGACCCCGAGGTCCATCCCCTCGCCGATCTTCTTCGCCCCCTGGAAGCAGGGGGTGCACCACGACTCGATCGTGTGGACCACGTCGTGGCCCGGCGCCATCGCCCGCTCGACGTCGCGCATCAGGGCCCCGAGGTCGTCGTAGAGGAGATAGTGCTTGCGCACCCGCGGCTTGCAGCGGCGCAGGCGCAGCTTGGCGCGGGTGATGATCCCGAACTGCGAGAGCCCCGAGCGCACGGCGTCGAAGAGCTCGCGGTTCTCCTCGGGCGAGCAGCGGAGGATCTCGCCGGTGCCGGCGACCACCTCGAGCTCGAGGACGTTGTCGACCTGCGCGCCGTAGCGGAAGCTCGCCACCCCCAGCCCGGCGACCGAGAGCGTCCCGCCGACGGTCACCCCGAGGTTGTTCGTCAGCGTCGGCGGCACGAGCCCCATCGGCACGACGTGGTGGACGAGGTCGCGCCACACCACTCCGGCGCCGCAGTCGACCGTCAGCGCCTCGGCGTCGACCTCGTGGATCGTCGCCATCGACGAGGTGTCGAGCAGCACCCCCCCCTCGGTCGTCGACTGCCCGGTCTGGGTGTGCCCCTGGCCGCGCCCGACGATCGGCACCGCGTTCTCGCGGCACCAGCGCACCACCTCGGCCACCTCGGCCGCGTCGCGGCAGCGGGCGACCGCGCCGGGGGTGTGGAAGACGATCTTGCCGAAGTCGGTGCGGAACCGCTCGCGCTCCGCGAGGTCGAGGACGATGCGGTCGCCGAGCCGCTCCGCGAGGCCGGCGAGGTCGTGGGCGGTGTCGGGCGGGCTGTGGACGGCCATCGGGATCTCCTGAGGACTGGGCCGGGAGAGGGCAGGCGTGCGCGCCGCCGGAGCGACGCGCACCTATCTTCCCGCATCGGTCCACGGGCCGGCAAGCGCGCCGCTATCATCGCCGCCGTGCTCCCCTACCTCCTGCGGCGGCTGGCCTGGGCGGTGCCGGTGTCGCTGCTCGTCGCGACGGTGGTGTTCGGGCTGATCCACCTGGTGCCGGGCGACCCGGTGGAGGCGATGCTCGGGGAGGGAGCGCGGGTGGCGGACGTCGAGGCGCTCAGGTCGCGGCTCGGGCTCGACCGGCCGCTCGGCGTGCAGTACGCGGCGTTCCTCGGCGGGCTGGTGCGGGGCGATCTCGGGATCTCGCTGACCACCGGGCGGCCGGTCGCCGAGATGCTCGCCGAGCACTACCCGGCGACCCTCGAGCTGGCGTTCGCGGCGATGCTCGTCGCGCTCGCCGTGGCGCTGCCGCTCGGGGCGGTCGCGGCCGTTCGCCGGGGCGGGGCGGCCGACCACGCGGCGCGCGCGTTCGCCCTGGCCGGGGTGTCGATCCCGAACTTCTGGCTCGGGCCGGTCTTGATCCTGCTCGTCGCGATCCGCTGGGACCTCCTGCCGGTGTCGGGGCGGGAGAGCCTGGCGAGCCTGGTGCTGCCGGCGGTCACCCTGGGCACGGCGATGGCGGGGCTCCTGACCCGCATCGTGCGGTCGGCGCTGGCCGGCGAGCTCGACCGGCCGTACACGCTGACCGCGCGCGCCAAGGGGCTCCGCCAGCGGGCGGTCGTCTGGCGCCACGCCCTGCGCAACGCGCTGGTGCCGGTGGTCACCGTCGCCGGGCTCCAGTTCGGGACGCTCCTGACCGGCGCGGTGATCACCGAGACCATCTTCGCCTGGCCGGGCCTGGGGCGCCTGCTCATCCAGTCGATCCGGCTGCGCGACTACCCGGTGGTCCAGGGCGCGGTGCTGGCGATCGCCCTGACCTACGTCCTGGTCAACCTGGCGACCGACGCGGCCTACGTGGCGATCGACCCCCGGATCCGGGTCGGGCGGGGGAGCGCGACGGGATGAGCGGACGGGTGGCGCCGGCCGCGCCGGTCCGGCTACAGGTGCGCCGAGAGCAGCTCGGCGACCGCTTCGAGCCCGGCCCGGTCCTCCTCGTCGAAGGCGGCCGGCTCGCGCGAGTCGACGTCGAGGACGGCGACGAGCTCCCCCCGGCGGTCGTCGACCGGGACGACCAGCTCGGAGCGCGCCGCGGCGTCGCAGGCGATGTGCCCGGGGAAGGCGTCGACGTCGGGCACGAGCTGGCTCGCCCGCTCGCGGGCGGCGGCGCCGCAGACGCCGCGGTCGAACGGGATCTCGAGGCAGCCGAGCGGGCCCTGGTAGGGGCCGACCCGCAGGAGACCCGGGGCGACGACCCGGTAGAAACCGGACCAGCTCGCCTGGGGGAAGGCGAAGTGGACCAGGCAGGCCGCGGTCGCCATTGCCGCGACCGGGTCGTCGAGCCCGTCGAGGACCGCGGCGAGGTCGCGCCGCAGGTCGGCGTAGCGGGCCCGCTTCTCGTCGGCGCTCACGGAGCGGATCTTACGCCAGGCACGGCGCGCAGGATGGCGTACGGGGCGGCGCGCCCGGCCGGCGGGCGCCGGTGCGACGGAGAGACGGCGGGAGGGAGGCGGTGACCCGCGCCGGCACCCTCGTCACCGGGGCCGTTCTGGTCGCGGCCTTCGTCGCTGCGGCGCTCCTGGCGCCCGCGATCGCACCGCACGACCCGACCGGGCAGCTCCTCGAGCAGCGGCTCGACGGGCCGTCGGCCGCCCACCCGCTCGGCCTCGACGAGCTCGGGCGCGACGTGCTGTCGCGGCTGCTGCACGGGGCGCGGGTGTCGCTGGCGGTGGCGCTCTCGGTCGTCGGGCTCGCGGCCCTCCTCGGCACCGCGCTCGGCGCGGCCGCCGGCTACCTCGGCGGGCGGGTCGACGCCCTGCTGATGCGGGCGACCGACGTCTTCCTCGCCTTCCCGGGGATCCTCCTGGCGATCGCCCTCGTCGCGGTCCTCGGCCCCGCGCTCTCGCACCTCGTCCTGGCACTCGTCGTCTTCGGCTGGGTCGACTACGCGCGGCTCGTCCGCGGCCAGGTCCTCCAGCTCCGCGAGCGGGAGTTCGTGCTCGCCGCGCGGGCGCTCGGGGCGGGGGGCGGGCGGGTCGTCGTCCGCCACCTGCTGCCGAGCCTGCTGCCGGTGCTCGTCGTCCAGGCGAGCCTCGGGATGGCCGGGGCGATCCTCGCCGAGGCGGGGCTGTCGTTCCTCGGCCTCGGTCTCCAGCCGCCGACCCCGTCCTGGGGGGCGATGATCGACGCCGGCCGCGCCCACCTGCTCGACGCGCCGCACCTCGCGCTCGCCCCCGGCGCCGCGATCTTCCTCACCGTGATGGGGCTCAACTTCCTGGGCGACGGGCTCGCCGACCGGCTCGACCCGGGCGGCCGGGGTGCGCGGCCACTGCCGCGATCGATCTGATCGATCCCCCGGAGCCGGCCTCGTTTTCCGGCGCGAATGCAGAATATTTTACCGAAGACTCTCGGGAATCCCTGCACCCGCGGGGGAAAGTCCGGAGCGTCGGCGGGAACTTCCGGAGAGAGATTTCGGAAGGCAGGTTGACAAAGATGGGGTTTCTTCTCGATAATGGCTCACGCTCGATCGATCAGATCGAACTTCCTTCCACCTCCCGAGGAGAGAGACGATGGCAGGCGAAACCAGGGGCAAAGGGGGCGAGGAGCTCCTCACCCTCACCGAAGTTTCGAACCGGACCGGCATCTCCATGCCGACGCTGCAGCGCTACAAGAAGGAGTACCAGGACCGCTTGCCGACGGTCGGTGAGGGCCGTCGCCAGCGGTACCCGGTGTCGTCGCTCGAGGTGTTCGAGCAGATCAAGAAGGAGAACATCGCGCGCCGCGGGCGACCGCGCAAGAGCGACTCCGGCAAGCGGAAGGCGGGCGGTCGCAAGCCGGCGAAGAAGAAGGAGAAGGCGCGCTCGGACCTGCTCACCCTGACCGCGATCTCCGAGCGCACCGGGATCTCCTACCCGACCCTGGTCCGCTACGTGAAGCTCCACGGCGACCGCATCCCCTACGAGGGGGAGGGGCGCCGCCGGCGCTATCACCCCGAGGCGGTCGAGGTGTTCAAGGAGCTCCGGTCGCAGAGCGGCCGCGGCCGGCGCAAGAAGTCGGCCGCCGGCGGCGGGGCAGGCGCCGCCCGCGCCGCGTCGTCCGGCGACGGCTCGGGCCGGCTGGCCCAGCGGGTCCAGTCGCTCGAGCGGTCGCAGGAGCGGCTCGAGAAGCAGATCCGCGACCTGATCCAGCAGCTCCGCAAGCCGATGACGGTCACCCTGCAGCGGGGGAAGTAGCCGAGGCAGCCCCCGGCTCCGGGGCGCCGGCGCAGCGCCCCGGAGCTCCGAGAGACCCGGGCTCCAGAGACCCGGGCTCCAGAGACCTGAGCTCCATCGTCTCGTTCGACGCCCCGCCGGACCGGCGGGGCGTCGTGCGTTCGGGGGTTCGAATGCGTCGGGCGCGGGCGGCGGGGAGCCGGAGGGATCAGCGCTCCGCCGCGAGGTGGTCCCAGCCGGCGGGGGTGAGGGGCTCGGCGCCCTGTGCGGTGACGAGGACCGCGCCGGAGCCCTCGGTGATCCGCCCGATCCGCCGCGCCCCGGGCCCGCCGGGCGGCTCCTCCCCGTCCGGCAGGGTGAACAGCAGGACGTAGTCCTCGCCTCCCGAAAGCGCGAGCTCGCGAGCCGGCCGGCCGAGCCGGCCGGCCAGCCCGGCGAGCCCCGAGTCGACCGGCAGCTCGTCCGCGACGACCTCCGCGCCGCACCCGCTCTCGCGGCACAGCCGGCCGAGGTCGGTCGACAGACCGTCCGAGAGATCGATCGCCGCGGCCGGCCGGCCGCGGCGGGCGGCGGCCTCGGCGAGCGCCCGCCCGAGGGCGAGCTGGGGCGCGGGGAGCAGGTGGCGGGCCACCGCCTCGCGGCTGGCCTCGGCGAGCGCCGCCGGCAGCCCCGGCGGGAGCTCGATCTCGAGCCCGAGCGAAGGGTCGTCGTCGAGCTCGCCGCCGGCCCTCGCCGCGGCACCCGCCGCCAGCAGGTGCCGCCCGGCGGCCGAGCCGCCCAGCGTGCCGCCGACCCACAGCGCGTCGCCCGGCCGGGCGGCGCCGCGGCGCAGCGGCTCGCGGCCGGCAGGTACGCGGCCGAGGACGGTGAGGGTGGCCACCGCCGGCCCCCCGCCGGTCGATGCCAGGTCGCCGCCGGCGAGGACGACCCCGTGCTCGCGGAGCGCCGGCAGGAGCCCGGCGAAGAAGCGGCGGCGGTCGTAGCCGGCGGGCGCCGAGAGCGCGAGCAGCGCGTGGGTGGGGTCGGCGCCGGTCGCGGCGACGTCGGAGAGGTTCACCGCGACCAGGCGGGCGGCGACGAGCGCGGGGTCGAGCCCGGCGGGGTAATGGACGCCGGCGATCTGGCTGTCGACGGTGGCGACGAGCCGGCCGCCTTCGGCCGGCGGGTCGAGCACCGCGGCGTCGTCGCCGAGGAGGTCGGGGTCGAGGCGGCCCCGGAGCCTCCCCCGCAGCCAGGCGATCAGCTCGTCTTCGCTCGGGTCCTGCATCGCCGCGCGACGGAGGGCTCAGCCGGCGCCGGCCGGCACCGCCTCGGGTACGCCGGTCGACGCCGGCGCGCTCCGCTCGTCGGCCGCTTCCGCCTCGTCCGCCTCTTCCGGGCCGAGCGCCAGCGCCAGCACGCGGTCCATGTGGTCGACGAGCTCGAACTCGATCCCCTCGCGGATCCGCTCGGGTACCTCGGCGAGGTCGCGGCGGTTGAGCTGCGGCACGGCGACCCGCCGGACGCCGGCGAGCTTGGCCGCCATCACCTTCTCCTTGAGGCCGCCGATCGGCATCACGTCGCCGCGCAGGGTGATCTCGCCGGTCATCGCCAGGCTGCGGTCGACCGGCCGGCCGAGCAGCACCGAGAGGATCGCGGTGGCGATGGTGATCCCGGCCGACGGGCCGTCCTTGGGGATCGAGCCGGCCGGCACGTGGACGTGGACGTCGTGGGCGGCGAAGAAGTCGGCCCCGGCGACCCGCTCGCGCCCGGCGTAGGCCCGCGCGTAGGAGAGGGCCGCCTGGGCCGACTCGCGCATCACCTCGCCGAGCTGGCCGGTGAGCAGGAGCTTGCCCTTGCCGGGGACGGCGACGACCTCGATGAACATCAGGTCGCCGCCGGCGGCGGTCCAGGCGAGGCCGGTCGCCACCCCGACCCGGTCGCGGTCGAGCAGCTCCTCGCCGTGGTGGCGCGGCGGCCCGAGGTCGGCGGCCACCCGCTCGGCGTCCACCACCACCGGCCCGGCCGGCGGTTCGCCGCGGTCGGCGCGGCGGGCCACCGCCACCGCCACCTTGCGGCAGATCGCGGCGAGCTCGCGCTCGAGGTTGCGCAGGCCGGCCTCGCGCGTGTAGTCGAGGATCGCCTTGCGCACGCCGTCGTCGGTGAACTCGACGTCGCCCCCGCCGAGGCCGTTCGCCGCGACCTGCTTGGGGATCAGGTGGCGGCGGGCGATCGCCAGCTTGTCGGCCTCGGTGTAGCCGGTGATCCGGATCACCTCCATCCGGTCGAGGAAGGCGGGCGGGATCGGCTCCAGCAGGTTCGCGGTGGTGACGAACATCACCTTCGACAGGTCGTAGGGGACGCCCAGGTAGTGGTCGGTGAAGCTGTCGTTCTGCTCCGGGTCGAGCACCTCGAGCAGTGCCGCCGCCGGGTCGCCGCGGAAGTCGGCGCCGAGCTTGTCGATCTCGTCGAGCATGAAGACCGGGTTGGCGGTGCCCGCCTGCCGCATCCCCTGGAGGATGCGCCCCGGCAGCGCCCCGACGTAGGTCCGCCGGTGGCCGCGGATCTCCGCCTCGTCGCGCACCCCGCCGAGCGCCAGGCGCACGAACTTCCGCCCGACGGCGCGGGCGATCGACCGCCCGAGCGACGTCTTGCCCACGCCCGGCGGGCCGACGAAGCAGAGGAGCGGCCCCTTGGCCTCGGGGTTGAGCCGGCGCACCGCGAGGTACTCGAGGATCCGCTCCTTGACCTTCTCGAGCCCGTAGTGGTCCTCGTCGAGCACCCGCTCGGCGTGCTCGACGTCGAGGTCGTCGTCGCTGGTCAGCGCCCACGGCAGGGTGGTCAGCCAGTCGAGGTAGGTGCGCAGGATCGAGGTCTCGGCGCTCTCGGGATGGCTGCGCTCGAGCCGGCGGATCTGGCGCTCCATCTCCTCGAGCGCCTCCTCGGACAGGCCCCGCGCGTCGGCCGCCTCGCGGTAGCCGGCGATCTCCTCGGCGAGCTCCTCGCCCTCGCCGAGCTCGGTGTGGATCGCCTTGAGCTGCTGGCGCAGGTAGTACTCGCGCTGGCTGCGGTCCATCTCGCCGCGGGCCTGCGACGAGATCTCCTCCTGGACGGTGAGCACCTGGATCTCGCGGGCGAGCATCTGCGAGACCTCGACCAGCCGCTGGAACGGGTCGAGCCGCTCGAGCACCCCCTGCGCCTCGTCGACCCCGAGGTCGAGGTTCGACGCGACGAGGTCGGCCAGCCGGCCCGGGTCCTCGAGGTTCGCCGCGATGACCAGCACCTCGGGCGAGATCCCCTTGCCGAGGTTCGCCGCCCGGTCGAGCGACTCTTTGACGCTGCGCACCAGCGCCTCGCCCTCGAGCGACGCCTCCGGCGGGGCCGTCTCGTCGAGCCGCGCCACCCGGGCCTGGAGGAAGCCGCCGGTCTCGGCGACGTGCTCGACCCGCACCCGGGCGAGGCCCTGGACCAGGATGCGGATGCGCGCGTCGGGCAGCTTGAGCATCCGCATGATGACCCCTGCGGTGGCGACGCCGAACAGGTCCTCGGGCCCCGGCTCCTCGACCTCGCCGTCGCGCTGGGCGGCGAGCAGCACGACCCGGCCGGACGACAGCGCCCGGTCGACCGCCGCCACGCTGCCCGGGCGGGCGACCGACAGCGGGACGATGATGTAGGGGAAGACGACCGTGTCCTTGAGCGGCAGGACCGGCAGGAGGTCGGGGACCTGGATCGGCTCTTCGTCGGTCTCCGCCGGGGTGCGGACGGTGCGCTCGGGCACGCTCACCGCCCCGCCCCGCCCGACCGCCCGCGCTTCGGCCGCCGGGTCGAGCCCTGCCGCCGCGGGCCCGTCTGCGGCGCTTCGCCTCCCAGCCCCTTGAGCACGTCCATGAAGGCGTCGACGTCCTGGAAGCGGCGGTAGACCGAGGCGAAGCGGACGTAGGCGACCTGGTCGAGCTCGCGCAGGCGTCGCATCAGGTGCTCGCCGATCTCCCGGGTCGAGATCTCGCGGTCTTCGCTCTCGTGGAGCATCCCCTCGACCTCGTCGGCGACGTCCTCGAGCCGCCGGGTCGGCACCGGCCGCTTCTCGCACGCCTTGTGGAGCCCGGCGAGGAGCTTCTTGCGCGAGAACTCGGTCCGCGTGCCGTCGTTCTTGACCACCATGTAGGGGATGTCCTCGATCTGCTCGTAGGAGGTGAAGCGCCGGCCGCAGGCCAGGCACTCGCGCCGCCGGCGGATCGTCGCCCCGTCGCGGCTCTCCCGCGAGTCGACCACCCGGTCCCGGCTCTCGGAGCAGAAGGGGCACCGCATACGAGCAGTCTACCGTCCGGCGCGGGCCGGCGGGCCGGCGGCCGGGGGCGAGAGGCGGTCAGTCGCGCGCGTTGAGGTAGACCGACAGCCGCAACAGGAGCTGGCGGAGGTCGGCCGGGCTGTCGGCGAGGTCGATGGTCAACCCCTCGACGGCCTCGACGACCCGGCGCTCCTCGTCCTCGACCCGGAAGCTCAGCGTGAGCTGGCGGGTGCGGCGGAGGTCCTCGGGATCGAGGGTCAGCCGGATGTCGCGGGTCAGCTCGCGCCGGCCGTTGGTGCGCGGCGTGCCGCGGGCGATGGCGCCGGGGGTGGAGCGGGCGTCGCGGTGGAGCCGGGCGAGCTCGCCCTCGACGTCGACCGCGCGCCGGGCCGGCCGCGCGGCGGCCCGGGCCGCGGCTGCAGGGCGGGCCGCGGTCTCCGGCCCCTCCGGCGCGGCCGCGGCCGGGGCGGACCGGCCCGCCGCGGGGGTCGAGCGCGCGCCGGTCCGGGCGGCCGGTGTGGAAGCGGACCGGCCGGCGCCCGCGCGATCCGCCGGCTTCGCCGCCGCCGGGGGTCGCGCCGCCGCCGGCCGGCTCGCGCCCGGCCGTTCGCGCCCGCCGGCGAGCCGGCTCCTGAGCGACAGGAGCGTGTCGCGGGAGACGGTCTTCAGCGTCTCGAAGACCCCCTTGCCCTCGATCGCGATCGCCTCGTGGTGCGGCCAGCCGTTGCGGTTGAGCGCTCCTTCGAGCTCGGCGATCGAGCAGACGTCGGCGAGGTCGCGCTTGTTGTACTGGAGCACCAGCGGGATCGAGTCGACCGACAGCCCCATCTCGTCCAGGTTCTCCTCGAGGTTGCGGAACGAGTCGACGTTGGCGTCGAGCATCGCGCGCTGCGAGTCGGCGACGAAGACGACCCCGTCGACCCCCTTGAGCACCAGCTTGCGGGTGGTGTTGTAGAAGACCTGGCCGGGGACGGTGTAGAGCTGGATGCGGGTGGCGAAGCCGGCGATCTGGCCGACGTCGATCGGCAGCAGGTCGAAGAACAGCGTCCGGTCGGTCTCGGTCTCGAGCGAGACCATCTCGCCGCGCGAGTCGTCCTGGGTGCGGCTGTAGATCCACTGCAGGTTCGTCGTCTTGCCGCACAGACCCGGACCGTAGTAGACGATCTTCGCCGCCATCTGCATCGTGCTGTAGTTGAAGAAGACCATGGCGGGGTCCGGGGGTCCCTCCGGGGCGGAGTCCGGCCTCCTTGCGGGAGGTCAGCGTAGCACAGCGCCCCCCGCGCGGGGAGGTCCTACGCGGGCGGCCGAGACGGTCCGGGGAAGGCGTCGAGAGCCTCGCCGAGCGCCTGCCGCGCTCCGCCCTCGGGCCCCGTCTCGCCGAGCCGCGCCAGGGTCTCGCGGGCGAGCCGGACGACCAGCGGCACGAGCTCGGGCCGCTCGCGCTCGAGCGCGGCGAGGTGACGGCGGACGGTCTCCGCGTCGCCGCGCGCCGCCGGCCCGGTGATCGCCGCGGCCGGGCTGCGGCCGGCGGCCAGCTCCTCGGCGGCCGCGGCGAGCGCGCCGCGGGCGAGCTCGAGATAGCCGGCCGCGACCCGCTCGGGCAGCCCGGCGCTGCGTGCGATCGAGGTCGCCGTGGCCAGGAGCGTCGTCACCCCGCCGGCGGCGAGGGTGGCCGCGAGGTGGTAGAGGTCGCGGGCCTCGGCCGGGACGTCGAGGGCCGTCGCGCCCCAGGCGTCGGTGAGCCGGCCGGCGGCCGCGCGCGCCGCAGGGTCGCCGTCGACCGCGAAGGTCACTCCCCGCGCGTTCTCGGGGTCGGGGAGCGGGTGCGGGAAGGCCTTCAGAGGATGCAGCGAGCCGACCGCCGAGCCGCGCTCGCGGAGCGGCGCCAGGGCCTCGGCGCCGCGGCTGCCCGAGGTGTGCAGGGCGACGGCGGCCTGCGGCCGGCGGGCCAGGGTCTCGACGACCCGGTCGAGGGCGGGGTCGGCGACGGCGACGAGGAGCACGTCGTCTCCGGCGCTCGCCAGCGCCGCGAGCTCGACCGGCTCGGCCGAGAGCTCCGCCGCGAGGGCGCGGACGGCGGGGCGGAGGGTGCGCGCGCCGATCCGCCCGACCGCCGCGCCGGACGCCGCGGCCCAGCGGGCCAGGCTCGCGCCGACGCGGCCCGGACCGGCGACGGAGATCGTCAGGCCGTCCAGCGGCCGGTGGGTCGGGGCGGCCATCGGGATACCGGCCATCGGGATACAATAGTCAGCGCGCGGCGCGGTCGCAAACGCCCCCGCGGGGGGTCGGGGAGGACCCGGCACCGCCTCGCCCGCGCCCACCGAGATGCCGCACGCGAAGACCGCCGAGCTGAGCGAGCGCGACCGCGAGATACTGCGGACGGTCATCCTCGCCTACATCGTCGACGCCGAGCCGGTCTCCTCGCGCTCGATCGCCAAGCGGACCGACCTCGGGCTGTCGTCGGCGACCATCCGCAACGTGATGGCCGACCTCGAGGACGCGGGTCTGCTCGCCCAGCCGCACACCTCGGCCGGCCGGGTGCCGACCGCCGCCGCCTACCACCTGTTCATCGAGTCGATGATGCGTAGCCACGAGCTGCCGCCCCGGGTGCGCCGCTACATCCGCGAGAACCTCCGCTCCGCCCCCGCCGACGCCGAGGAGCTGATGGAGGTGACGACCCACCTGCTCTCGGAGCTGTCGAGCCAGGTCGGCATCGTCGTCACCCCGGCGATGGGAGACACCGTCCTCAAGACGATCGACTTCGTCCCGCTGTCGGGCAACAAGGTGCTCTGCGTCGTCGTCTCGACGAGCGGCTTCGTCGACAACAAGGTGGTCGAGACCGACGGGACGGTGTCGCGCGAGACTCTCATCGAGATCTCGAACTACGTCAACGACCGCTTCGCCGGCCGCACGCTGCGCGAGATCCGCGACCGGCTGGTCGCGATGATGGCCGAGGAGAGGGTGCAGATGGACCGCATCCTGGCGCTGACCATCGAGCTCGCCCGCCAGGGGCTCGAGCTGGGCGACGCGCCCCGGGTGCTGCTCGAGGGCGCCTCGTCGGTGCTCAGCCAGCCCGAGCTCGCCGACATCGCCCGCGTCCGCCGGCTGTTCGACACCTTCGAGAACCAGGCGCAGCTCGTCAAGCTCGTCGCCCGTTGCATCGAGGGGTCGGGCGTGCGGGTGACGATCGGCGAAGAGAGCGACCTCACCTCCGAGCTCGACTTCAGCCTGGTCGCCACCGGCTACGGGGTGGGCGAGGAGACCCTCGGCAGCCTGGCGATCTTCGGCCCCTCCCGCATGGAGTACGAGACGGTCGTACCGCTGGTCCACTACCTGGGGGAGAACCTCTCCCGCGCCCTCGAGGAGGTCTACGGGCGCGAGCGGTGAGGCGGCGCGGCACCCCCGGCCCCGCGCCACGGCGCGCCGGGCCTTCGATCCGACGGACGAGAGCCACCGACGACGGAGACCTGCATGGCTGACGAGCAGAACCGGGCCGGGCGCGACGAGCCCCGGCCCGCCGACGAGGACGACGGGGCGGCCGAGAGGGGCGAGGCGGTCCTGCCCGAGGACGAGGAGGTCGAGATCCTCGAGCTCTCCGGCGAGCCGGCCGACCCGGACGGCCCGGACCGCGCGCGCGGCCTCCGCCCGGTCGAGGGCGCCGAGGCGGCCTCCGGCGACGCCGAGGACGCCGAGGACGCCGAGGTCGCCGAGCTGCGGCGCGAGGTCGAGGACCTGCGCGACCGCTCGATCCGCACCCTGGCCGACTTCGACAACTTCCGCAAGCGGACCGAGCGGGAGCGTCGCGACCTCGCCCGGTACGCGGCGTCGGAGGCGATGCGGGACCTGCTCGAGGTCTCCGACAACCTGGAGCGGGCGCTCGCCGCCGGCGGCTCGGCCGAGGACCTCAAGACCGGCGTCGAGATGACCCTGCGCCAGATGCGCGACGCGCTCCGCCGCCACGGCGTCGAGGAGGTCGAGGCGGTCGGCGCCCGCTTCGACCCGTCGGTGCACGAAGCGGTCTCGCGCCGGGAGGACGCGGACGCCGCCGAGGCGACGGTCGTCGAGCAGCTCCAGCGCGGCTATCGGCTCCACGACCGGCTGCTGCGGCCGGCGCGGGTCGTCGTCGCGGTGCCCCCGGAGGAGACTTGAGCAAGATCCTCGGCATCGACCTCGGGACGACGAACTCGTGCGCCGCGGTCGTCGAGGCGCTCGTGCCGCGGGTGCTCGCCAACCGCGAGGGGAGCCGCACGACCCCGTCGATCGTCGCCTTCACCGAGGACGGCGACCGGCTGGTCGGGCAGGTCGCCAAGCGCCAGGCGATCACCAACCCGAAGAACACCGTGCACGCGGCGAAGCGGCTGATCGGCCGCAAGTTCGACGACCCCGCGGTCGAGCGCGCCAAGGAGATCCTGCCCTACGCCCTGGTCCCGGCCAAGAACGGCGACGTCGAGGTCCAGGTGCGCGACCGCCGGCACAGCCCGGCCGAGATCTCGTCGCACGTCCTGCGCGAGATCAAGGCGTTCGCCGAGGAGGCGCTCGAGGAGGAGGTCTCGAAGGCGGTGCTGACGGTGCCGGCCTACTTCGACGACTCGCAGCGGCAGGCGACGAAGGACGCCGGCAAGATCGCC